>OGOJ01001145.1_pt1 | contig 21081 bp, 23 predicted proteins | sample 1552601 | NCBI WGS metagenome assembly OGOJ01 (sample SAMEA2580184, study PRJEB22360) | human gut metagenome | biome: human gut; feature: human-associated habitat; material: faeces | place: Denmark | collected 2008/2010
GGCTGAAAGCGGATGCACAGCTTGCCGCCGCCCATCCGCAGGGCAAGGAGGAGTTCTGCGGCATGACCATCAAGGGCGTGACTTATGACGAGAAAAAGACCGCCGGTGAGCGTCTGGTCCTCGCCTGTTCGGAACTGCCCAACGCCGAAGAGAAAGTCATCGGCAGCTACCGGGGCTTTGAGCTGTCCTTGCGCTTCGACACCTATCACAGTGAGTATCAGGCTCTTTTGAAAGGGCAGCGGAAATACCCGGTGGCACTGGGCAAAGACCCTCTTGGCTGCATTATCCGTCTGGACAATTCTTTGAACAATTTCCCGGAGCGCATCGCTTCTGCAGAGAACGAGCTGACCACCCTGCATCAGCAGCAGGCAGCGGCACAAATCGAGGTGGAAAAGCCTTTCCCGCAGGAGGAAGAACTGGCGGAGAAGTCCGCTCGTCTTGCGGAATTAAACGCCCAGTTGGATGTGGACGAAAAGAGCCATGACCCGGAACAGGACGAGGAAGAACAGGAGGATGAGCCTCGCCGCCCCTCGGTGCTGGCGGCACTGGAAGATAAAACGGACAAGCCGGAGACTGTGAAACCCTTCCGCAGTTATTACGACAAGGATGGTGATGCCCGGTGAGCGACTGCCGCGACCAACAGCTCCATTTCCGGGTCAGCAAGCCCGAGTTGGAACGGATTCGGAACAAGATGGAATCCAGCGGCATTCTGAGCATTGGCTCCTATCTGCGCAAAATGGCGCTGGACGGATATTGTCTGCATCTGGATCTGCCGCAGCTGCGCCGCATGGCGTATCTTTTGCAGATGTGCAGCAACAATCTGAATCAGTACGCCAAAGTTGCCAATGAAAATGGTCGAGTCTATGCTGCCGATCTGGAGGACTTGCGCGCCCGGCTGGATGAACTGATCAGCGTCAGTAAGCAAATTCTTGCAAAGCTGACCGAACTGTAACACTGCCCGCAGCCAAACACTGCGGGTTACATAAATTTTATTGGCATAAGGATTACCACTCATCTTCGTCCTCGTCATTCTTATTGAGCAGTAAATCTTCAAATTCATCAGCATCATCCGGTGCAAGCCGTTCCGGGTGGAAGCGCATATCAAGCTGCTCCTGCGCAAGTTCCCGAATCTCAGGCCGCTTGTCATGGGCTTTGTTGTTCAGCCATTTTATTTGTTCTTTGGAAAGTCTCCATGGCAAAGAAAGCAGCTTGTTTTCAATCATCTGCGCAGAGCGTACATCGGGCGGCAGAGCAGCGCACTTTTTACAGATGTGCGCTGCATGACCTTTGCCCGAAAACTTTTCGTTTGCTTTGTACTCGCCGCAGACTTTACAATAATGTCCGTGCTTTTTCATGGGACAGATTCCATTCACAGATATTTTTACCAGTGTATCAGATTTTGAAGTCAATTCCAATTTATTTTTAAGAAAAGGGGGCGTTCGATGGCTGCAACACGATTGATCGCGCTGCACAAGAACAAGGGCAAGTCGGTTGAGGCCTGCCTGAAAAGCCGCACGGACTATGCGAAAAATCCTGACAAAACGAACAGGGGAGAGTTGGTCAGCAGCTATGAGTGCAGCCCTTTGACCGCAGACGAAGAATTTATGCTGTCCAAGCGGCAATACGAACTTGCCACAGGGCGCAGACAGAAAAATGATGTGATCGCCTATCAGATTCGGCAATCTTTCAAGCCCGGTGAAATCAGCGCCGAGGAAGCCAACAAGGTAGGCTACGAACTGGCAATGCGTTTCACCAAAGGCAAATACGCTTTCATTGTTGCCACCCACACAGACAGGGAACACATCCACAACCACATTATTTATAACTCCACTGCGCTGGATGGAATGCGAAAATTCCGGGATTTTTTATTGTCCGGGTTGGCCGTGCAGCGGGTGAGTGATCTAATTTGTTTAGAGCATCAGCTCTCCGTCATTGAGATAAAGCCTTACCGGGAGCGGCAGAAGTGCACACTCTACCCGCCCAAGGAAAGCAATCGTGACCGGCTATGCAGTGTGATTGACAACATTCTGTCTGAAAAGCCCAAGGACTACGAGGATTTTCTGCAAAGGCTGGAGCAGCAGGGCTACGAAGTTAAACGCGGAAAATATACCTCCGTCAAGGGCGCACGGCAGAAACGATTTATCCGGTTCCGCACTTTGGGGGCAGGGTACAGCGAGGAAGAACTGAAAGCTGTCCTTGCAGGAGAAGCGGAGCATCGGCCTCGGCAAAAGAGTCTGGCACCGGAGCAGAAATTTCAGATGCTGGTGGACATTCAGGCAAAACTAGCCGAGGGCAGAAGCGGCGGCTATGCACGATGGGCGAAAAAGTACAATCTGAAAGAAATGTCCAAGACGCTGATTTTCTTGCAGGAAAAGAAAATCGGCAGCATCGGGGAAATGCAGGAGCGCGTGGACGCTGCCACTGCCCATTATCACGAACTAGGCGATTCCATTAAAGAAGCAGAAACACGCATGGCCGAGATTGCTATTTTACGGACGCACATTGTCAATTACGCAAAAACGCGCTCGGTGTACGATGCCTACCGCAAGGCCGGATACAGCAAGCGATTTCTGGAAAGTCATCGTGCAGAGATTACACTGCACAAGGCGGCAAAAGCAGCTTTCGATGAAGCCAACCTGAAAAAGCTCCCCAAGGTGAAAGAACTGGATGCGGAATATTCCAAGTTGCTAACGGAAAAGAAGGCATCCTACCCGGACTATCGCAAAGCGAAAGAAGAAATGCAGGAGCTTCTTCGTGCAAAGAGAAACGTAGAACTGTTCTTTGCCGAAGAAAAGAAGACTGCTCCCAAAACACAGTTCAGATAAATGCTGACAGCCTAGGATTCTTCCGTTATGGGAGAGTCCTAGGCTGTCTTTTTTGTTATAGAAGTGTTTGGAACAAACGCGCAGCCTGCATCGCACGATGCAGAACGATGGGGGATTGGGCACAGCCCAACAAGCATTTTGAATTTGGATTTGAAAAATCCGATTCAAAAATCGCGAGTTGGTACCAGCTCGCCCTGCTTGCCGGTACAATGTTTGAATTATGCAGGCTTTTAGCTTTCATCTTGACGTAACTTGCGGCGTGCGGTAAAATTATTGAAAATAAACCTTGTGATAACACCGAGCTATGTTGGTGCCGGTAGAATTATGGGGGCATCGGAGCGATTTGACTTTAGGGGCACGACGAGATGGAGTTCTATTATCAGTTTCTTTCCGGTAAGGATCAAAAAATATACCGAATTATTGAACGCGGACTTAAAAGCTATCGAAAAAGCATTTTACTTGTAGGGTGTTTTGCGGGGCCTTACGCCACGGAACTCATTAAATTAGTTAATTATGATCATCCAGAGTTGTTCTATGTAGACTATTCCACACTAGTCTATCTACAAGGCACCTTGGGCATTACTTACCATCCAGACTATACACTTCCCCCTTCACAAATCCGAAACGTGGAAGCTATTTTGCAGTCGCAAGCCGCAAAGATTTTGGAAAAAATGCATGCGAACAGAGTGGAAAGTCCCTATGCCAAAGTGCGTTGGATACACAACTATCTAATCCGATATATAAAGTACAACTATGAAAGTCTACAACTGCCTAAGGCATCTGCGCACAACATTCAAGGGGTCTTGCAAGAAAAAAGCGCAGTGTGTGAGGGAATCGCCAAAACCTTTCTGTATTTGTGTGATCAGGAAGATATTTCTGCAGCACTAATCATTGGATCGGCAGACAGCGGAGAAATGGGCTTTGATGGCAGTAGTATGCTACATGCTTGGAATCTAGTAAAGCTAGAAGATGTCTGGTATCACATTGATTCGACATTTGATTTGTGTCAAAGTCAAGAGGTCAATGCTAATCGGTATGATTACTTCTGCATTTCTGATGCGGACATGATGCGAGATCATACTTTTGAGAAAAAAGTTAAATGCCCTAGTAATGAAAAAAGCTACTTTAGCCAGACAGGCTGCTTAGTCAAAAATGCAAACGATGTGCGAAACTATGTTCAAAAAAAGCTAAGTGAAGGAAAGAAAATACTTTATTTTAAAATAGTCGCAAACGCAGCGAGCATGGATACGGTACTTAATAAAGTAATGGCTATCGTTCAAAAGACATTAAGAAGTAACGGCTGTCAAAATGCCTACCGCTATTATTATAACAATGCGCAAGGAATTCTTTACATAAAGTTGATAGATTAAAGGAGAAAACATATGAGCAGTAGTTTTCTTGAACCGGCCAATCAGGGAATGTCTGGTCTGTTGCGAGCACTTACGACAAGTAGTCTGGATCGTACAAATGAAGCAAATCGCGCTGTATGTGAGTATCTTCCGTGTTCTATAGATGCATTTTTTGATTCCACACGTGGAACGAAAAGCACAATTATATCCGGTGGAGATAAGCAATTGCGAACGGAAGCCATCCGAGCACAAGTTCAAGCTTCTATGAGTAATCGCCTTCCTGTAATAATTTTACACGAGGGTGATTATCATTTGGAACATGTTTTGCAGCAAAGCTATTCTTCGAGCAACTGTTATCGAGAGATTGGTACATCTTCCCCATGCTTTGAGCCGTTTTATAGTCTTACCGCTCTTGAAATTGCTCGGGAAACACTTGAAACCGCTCCTAAAGAGTATGAATTGAAAAGTAATGCACAGTTTTATATTGAGGCATTGTGCGAATACCTGAAATATGCCGGACGGCATACTTCTTTTAAGATGTTGTCTACCTGCCCTCATGCACAGATGTTCGATAAAGTAGATGATCTGGAGCAGAGGGGTGTCATTTCAGCAAGCGTCAGTCAGGAACTGAAAGCCAAGCTGATGATGGGACAAACGGAATGCTATAAGCTCAACAGCTTTTTGGGCAGCTTCCGTATGGAAGCGGATTCTGTGATGTATCATCCCAAAAGCGGGTTCCGCCCGGTCAATATTGTCAGCGCCGTGAAAAACCGGGAAATCCTTTGCATCGATGTTTCGTCGGTGACGAATCAGATCCTGATGAACACGGTGTTCTATCAGCTTCGGCTGGCACTGCAGCATGGTGCAGCGTATACGCTGATCATCGACTCGCTTCCGCTAGCCGCCAATGAAATGTATATGAACTTTATCAAATCTTCCGCCTGCAAGGTGCACCGGCTGTTTGCAACTGATGACCTGTACTCCATGCTGGGTGGTGAGGATAACCTGTTCTCCACATTGGTGGGCAATTCGGATACGGTTATGATCTTTGCCCACACAGCTGGCAAAAGTGCTGAAAAGTGGTCTGAGTTTCTGGGGCAGTATGATAAATATGAACGCTCTTTCAGTCAAACACGCGGTACAAGCCGTGCGCCATTCTCGCTGTTCTCAAGTTCCAACAGTTCCCGCAGCATCAATATTGCGAAAAACCGCGAGTTCATCGTCAAGCCGGAACAGTTGATACGGATGGCCCCGGGCGAAGCCTATGTCCGAATGGCAGATGACCGCCAGATCGCACATCTGCTGATCACGGAGTGAAGATATCTTTTCCCTTTTTTTGCTGAACATAACTTGAGTTTGCGCAACCGCAGCGGTTTTGTTTGGGACGCTGTTACCAGCAAAGGGGCTGCACGCAAGGTTGCAGTGAATGAAGTGGTGTCGCTAAAAGCTGGCATCCAGCTGAAAATGTTAGACAAGATGGTTGTTATTCGTGAAAATAGTATTGACGTATGTAGAGAATAACATCCCTATATGATGAAATTGCAGTGGGACAGATAACAGTGAAAGCGTGAATCTCTTAGAGTGACACAGATGAAGTATATCTGATTTCGAGCAAAATAAAGAAAAAAGTGGAAAAACTTCAATCAAAGTGGTACAATGAAGCCAAACTCAGTGAGAAAATGTTGCTCTTTACAGATGTGCAGAATTTTGTGGAGCGATAATTGTGGTCCTCGTCAGATTTGTTTGACTCTGGTGAGGATGTGTAAGGTTAGATATTTTGCGAGATGAATCTGTTTTGACGGGGAAGCCCCCGTTCAAATAAAAGAGCCTGCATTGCAGGCGAAAAAATGAATTCGGGAGGAATCAGAATGGCAAATGGTTCGCTGGCAGTTGGTACTGTCATTAAAACCAAGTACGGCGGTTCGATCAAGGTCGAAAAGTACCTTGCAGAGGGCGGTCAGGGCGAAGTGTATGTGGTGGCCTGCAACGGCGGCAAAGACAAAAAGGCGCTGAAATGGTACAAAACTGCTGCACTGGGCAAAGATCCTCATGCTTTCTACGAAAACATTGAAGAAAATATCAAGCGCGGCAGCCCGGACAAGGCTTTTCTGTGGCCGGAGGATATTACGGAGTGGACGGACGGAACGTTCGGCTACGTGATGGGCCTGCGTCCCAGCAATTACTACGAGATTACCGAGTTCATGCTGTGCCATGTTCGCTTCAAGTCTTTCCGCACGGTGGTAGATGCAGCTCTGCGGATCGTTTCTGCATATCGCATTCTGCACAATGCAGGATACAGCTATCAAGACCTGAACGACGGCAACTTCTTTATTGAGCCGGAAACCGGCAAGGTGCTGATCTGCGATAACGATAACGTGGCACCAGACGGTTATATTACGGGTATTGCGGGTAAGCCCGGCTACATGGCACCTGAGATCGTTGTGGGCGATGCTACGCCGAATAGCCTGACAGACCGTTTCTCGATGGCCGTGATCCTGTTCATCTTGTTTACCAACACCCATCCGCTCAAGGGCAAACGCTACATGAAGCCTGCTCTGACGCCGGAGGACGAGCGCATCCTGCTTGGCAGCGATCCGTTGTTCATTATGGATCCTGACAACAACGACAACGGCCCTCACCCTGTGGCACATGCCAATATTCTGCAGATCTGGCCCTGCCTGCCGGATTATATGAAGCAGATCTTCCTGCAGGCTTTCAGCCAGAAAGCACTGAAAAAGGCATCGGCACGGCCCAAAGAGCTAGACTGGCTGCGCGCGCTCACCCGTTTCCGCAGTGAAATCGTCCTGTGCCCGGCCTGCGGCAACGAGGTCTTTACACAGGATGGCCGCAGCTGCCGCTGTGATTCCTGCCGCAAGATGGTGAACATTCCGTTCCGTCTGGAGCTGGAAGATTACAGCATTCCTGCAATCCGCAACTCTCGCATCTATCGTTGCCAGCTGGGCATTTGCAATGAGAGTGAAGCTCTCGGCCCTGTGGCACAGGTAGTGGAAAAAGCAGATCAACCGGGTGTGTACGGCCTGCGCAACCGCAGTGGTCACCGCTGGGACGCTGTTACCAGCAAGGGTGCTGCACGCAAGGTTGGTGCGGATGAGGTGGTACCGGTAAAGGACGGCATCCAGCTGACCATCGACGATGCAAAAATCGTGATGAAGGCAAACACTTAAAGAATCATTTTGACGGGTAAGGACTGTATTATTTATAATATGGTAAAATATAACGCTTTGGAAAACGAAAGGACGGAATAACGATGCCCAATATCAATGAAATGGAAGTTGTACCCCGCAAGGATCTTCACATTTTCTACGTTCTGGATACTTCCGGCAGTATGGCAGATGCCGGTAAGATCGGTATGCTGAACCGCGCTATGGAAGAGACTCTGGATGCTCTGCAGGATGTTGCAAAGCATAATGGCGATGCAAACCTGAAGATCGCCGTTCTGGAGTTCAACACCGGCTGCAAGTGGATCACGGACAATGGCCCGGAAGATATGGCCGACTTTGAGTGGGAAGACCTGAAGGCCGGCGGCCTGACGGACATCGGCGGCGCTCTGGATGAACTGGACAGCAAGATGAGCACTCATGCATGGCTGAACTCCATGATGGGAGCTCTGATGCCGGTCATTATCTTTATGACCGACGGCTATGCTACGGATGACTGGGAGAAGAAGCTGGACAAGGTGCGTGAGAACCGCTGGTTCCGCCGCGCTACCAAGATCGGCTTTGCTCTGGGCGACGATGCCGATAAGAAGATGATCGCTTCTGTTGTGGGCAACAGCGAGGCTGTTATCCAGACCAACGATCTGGAAGTGTTCAAGAAGCTGATCCGCATTGTCTCGGTCACTTCTTCCATGCTGAAGTCTCAGACCGGTGCAGATAAGACCTCTACGACCGATATTATCAATGACGCTCTGAAGAGTGCCGGCGTGGATAAAGAAGAGGTTGTTGAAAAACTGGGCACCGATGAGTACAAGCATGAAGATCCGCTTCCTGATCCTGAACCGAAGGACGGCGGCGATGATGGCAGCTGGGGCGGTACTGGTGAAGACGACGAGTGGTAAACCGTTAAGGAGATGCGTATGAACAACATACTTGCATTCCATAAATCGGTGCAGGGTGCCAACCATATTGCGTGGGGCAGACCCTGTGAGGATGCTTCCGGTTCTTATGCGAACCCGGAAAAGCACTACTATGTGGCTGTGGTTTCGGATGGACATGGCGCAGATGAATGCTACCGTGCCGACAAAGGTTCAAAGATCGCAGTAGAGATCGCTATGAAGAATCTGCAGGAGCTGGCCGAAAAAATGACCCGCACCCCGGAGCAGGAAGCACGCTTTTATCGGGATATTCTGGGCGGTGCGCGCTACCAGCAGATGACGATGCGGCATCTGACGGATGTTATCCATGCCGAATGGGTGGATCGTGTCAGAGAAGACCTGCAGACGAATGCTCCTACCGAAGAAGAACTGGCACCCCTGCAGGAAAAGAAAAAAAAGAACTATGCCCAGTCGGACCGTCCGGAGCAGGTCTACGGCTGTACCCTGATGGCTGCGCTGTGGATGCAGAAATGCCTGCTCCTCATCCATCAGGGCGATGGCCGTTGTGATGTGTTCTATACGGATGGCACGGTGAACCAGCCCATTCCGTGGGATAGCCGCTGCGTGGGAACGAAGACGACCTCGATGTGCGATGACGATGCAGAGCTCAGCTTCCGCAGCTGCGTAATCGATTTCCAGAAGAAGCCCGTGATGGCCTGTTATCTGGGCTGCGATGGTGTGGAAGACGCTTACCGTGATTCCGAAGAGGATATGGCGGGTGTACATACCTTCTATAAGGGTCTGACCTATGAAGTGGCACACCGCACCCCGGAACAGCTGGATGCCTACTTGGAAGAGATGCTGCCCAGATTCAGCTACGCTGGTCTATACAACATGTCTGGCAGCGGCGATGATGTCTCGGTGGCAGCGATCGTGGATACGGACGCGATCCGTCCTTTCACGGCGGGTTTCCTGCGGGATACGCAGGTGTATACCGCAAAGGAAGACGTTTTCTGGAAGGAAGACGCCGTCCGCTCGAAGATCCGCAAGCATGGCATCCTCCAACGCCGTCTGGGCGAAGCGGAAACCACAGTACAGGACTCTGCAAAAGAATTGGAAAAGCTGCGGAATCAGCGCGTAGATATGTCGGACGATATTGCCCGCATGAGAGTTTTTATAGCGAATGACGCAAAAGAGTTGGAACAAATCAACTCGGAAAAGCAGTCTGCTGGTGAAGATGCCGAACGGCTTGATGAAGAAACTGTAAAAAACCCACGCCTTCTGGACATCATCAGAGCTGCGGCAGAGTCCTTTGTGAAGGATCAGCAGAAAAGCTATCAGTCTAAAAAGGAAGAGTTGCAGTATAGGGAGCACAGACTGGAGGAAATGGAGCGAAAGCTGGAGACCCTAGATATAGCTATCCAGAACGCCAATCAGCAACAATCGGCGTTGGAAGAAAAACTTAGCCAACAGCGTCAGGAATTTGCCGAGTACGATGCGAAGTTCCGCAGTGCGCAGGATGCTGCCGCAAGGGCAAAGCGGACACTGGATGCGCTCCTAAGCGCTCCACCGGAAGAGGACGACTTTGCGGAAATTGAAAAACCTCAACAGCCGATTCAGCCCGTTGGGGAACCCGATGCTCAGCCGGAAACACCTGCTGAAGAGGCACCGACTGAAAAGGCAGAACTCTCGGAGGAAGCAGCACCTTCGAAACAGGCAGAGCCACAGCCGGAACTGCAGAAACAGGATGAAGAGTTTGAAATTTATTTTGCCTCTCTTGATCCGAAAGACCCTGAATGAAAACCTATTTATTACGTGGATTTGAGCTTTCGCAGCTCATAGCGTTTGACAACAATGTGGATACCCTGTACGCACCTGCAGATGCAGCTATGTTGCATCAGATCATTCGGGCGGCGGTACAGTCGTCCACATTAACGGAAGTCGATCTTCATGAGCTGCGATTGCTTTTACCGCGTGTTCTGCCACAGGAACAGGAAGACGAGGAAGCTGCCCCCGCATCCGCTGCGTCAGAAAAAGAGGATGACTGGAATGAATGGTCTGAGCGTGAATCTCAGCGGTATCGGCAGCGGCGCAGGCTGCTGGAAGAACAGCACGAGCTGCTGCACATGCTGCAGACACTCCAGCACCAACATAAAGAAGAACATCGACCGGTTTTGCTGCATCACAGGGGTCATGGACATCAGCGCTGATGTGGTATTTTCGAAGTAAAGGAATGAATCGTTATGAGTTTTCTGGATCGACTTCGCGGCAACAAAAACAAAACCGAAGAAAAAACACAGACGAAAGCTGAACCCAAGGTCAAAAGTGAGAGCGAAAAGCATGATGATTTTGTAAGACGGCTGAGGGAGCAGACCCGGAGCACACAGCCGCAGCAATCGTCCGCCAGTATGGCAAACCGGATGAATAATAAAAAAAGCGGTTCCGGCAGCTCCAGTGATGAGCAGCGGGAACGGGAACGCAAGATCTGGGAAGAGCGCAATCGGCAGCAGCAGAACGCAAAAAAGAAAGGCGAGGACCGTGAGCGCTGAAACAGTGCTTAGGACGGAGGAGTGAATTTATGGCGGAAAACAGCAGAAATGACTTTATGAACCGAATCAGCGGCAACGGCGAATACCGTAAGCCGCAGTATAGCCAAGCCAATAAGGCTTCCATGCAGAAGCGCGCCTCCAGCAGCGCAGGCGAAGCACGGGAACGCTCGCTGCACGGCAGCACACGCTCCAAGGGAAGCAGCCAGTCCCAGACGAAATCGCAGAGCCAGAGCAAGAGCAAAGGCATGTCGCGCTGATGCTGGAGGAAACGGTTGAACAATGAGCGTTGGTAAAACTGTATTGCAGGGCAGTACCGTAGAGAAAAACGGTCTGCCGCCCAGAGCAAGCAATCCTGCCGTAACACTGAAGGGAACATTTCACGGCAGCCGCGCAGCCTTTGACCTGACAGAAGATGTCCTCAGCAAGCATATGATGCTGATCGGCGGTACAGGATGCGGAAAGAGTACCCTGTTCTATCACCTGATCCACCAGATCCGTTCCAAAATGACAGAGCAGGATGTGATAATCATCTTTGATACAAAGGGAGATTATTACAGCCGCTTTGCAAAACCCGGTGATGTGGTGATTGGCAATTCTGCACAGTATTATCAGAACTCTGCCCGCTGGAATGTTTTTAAGGAAATTCTGGCAGACGGCTGGAACGACAAACAAGTGCAGATGAACGCAATGGAAATCTGCAAAGCACTGTTCAGTGACCGAAAAAGTGCACAGAATCCATTCTTCCCGAATGCAGGCCGCGACCTGCTGACGGCTGTTATAATGCATATTATCCGTGCCTGTCAGGGTGACAAGTCGTTGATGAATCAGTTCCTCTTTAATGATGCGCTGTGCAACTATCTAGGTAATTCTACCCGTGAAGATCTGCTGGAGGATCTGGACGAAGAACCGGATATGCGTGCGGTACAGAGCTATATCTCTGATGACGGTGGACAGTCGCAGGGCGTTTTGTCCGAAATGTATTCCGTCATTCGGGATCTGTTTTTGGGTGTCTTTGCAGAGCATGGTACTTTTTCGATCCGCAACTTTGTGCGCAAAAAAGGCGGACATGCACTGTTTATCGAATATGACCTTGCCATAGGAAGCGTACTGACGCCGGTTTACAAGCTGATGTTCGATCTGGCACTGAAAGAAGCGCTTGGACGTACAAAATCGGCTGGCAATGTCTACCTGATCTGTGACGAGTTCAAGTTACTGCCCAATCTTCAGCACATTGATGACGGTGTCAACTTTGGTCGAAGTCTGGGTGTTAAAGTCATTGCGGGCTTACAGAGCATTGAACAGCTGACCGAGATCTATGGTGCAAGCCGGGGCAAAAACCTAGCGGCTGGTTTCTCCACTACCATTGCATTCCGCGCGAATGATGTGGTGACCCGAAACTTTGTATCGGAACTGCATGGTAAAAATATCGTGCTGGAGCAGTACCGCACGCTGGATAACCGCTATGTGGAAGAAAAACGCGGAGGATGCGTGGTGGAAGACTGGGATATGAATAACCTGAAAGTTGGCGAGGCAATCGTCGGGCTGCCCTTTGCGCCGCCATTCCGGTTTTATTTTGATATGTACAATGGATAAACTGCGGGCGGCGGCTTTGACTGAAAAAGGAAAATGAATCATGGACGAAAAAGAGCGGAGATCTATGGAGGAGCGGGTGCGGAGCAATTGCAGCGAGAACCGCAGGCACATTGATGCAAGCCGCTTTCTTGACAAAGGACAGACCGACCGTTCCGTCAAGGTTACATCCCGTAACTTTGATAAAATGATGGAACAACGCGGTCTGACAGCTGAAGAGACAAAGCAGCTCAAGAGTTCCTTTCAGCAGGGGACGATCGAGATGCGCCATGGAAAAAAAGGCGAGGACTTTGTTGTGACGCACGGCGAAGAACGAGCCTCCGGCGTATTTGTGGCAAAGCAGTCTCTGGGCAAGACGCCGGAAGAACGCATCGACCACGGTGCACTGCCGGCCTCGAACAAAGCCAACTACGAAACGCGCGTCGTGCTGGATCGTGACCAGACGCTGATCAGCGGAAAAATCGCAGAACAGCCGGATTTTGTGAAGCAGGACCCCAAACATCTAGCGCGTGATGGCGGGGGGACGCAGATCGTAACAGACGGTGGATATGCAAGTGGTGCGATCCGTCAGGAAGACCCCAAGTATCCAGTACCGGTCAAATCACAGAGTGAGAATCGGCCAAACTCTGGAGCGGAGCATAAAAAATCGAATTCCAAAGGTCAAACACGATAATTGCGGAGGTTATGGAAATGGGTTTAATGTCGAAGTTTATGGGAAAAGAGAGGGGCGGCGAGGATCGCAGACCGGGAAGAGATTCTGAAACGGGCGCACAGCTGGACGAACAACGTCTGGCAATGCCGCCTAAGGTAGAGGCTACGATCGTAGTGCAGAAGTGCCCCACCAGTAAAAAGCTGCTGGGCGTTCGTCTCCAGAAGAAAAACGATGGCTGCTGGTATGCAGTGTGGAACTTCCCGCTGGAAGAAAAGCGCGCTCAGCACGAGAATTATGCCGATAACAAAATTGAGGGAGCAGTGTACCTCGATCGGGAGTACAAGGGGTGTCCTTACTGCGGAAAGACCGGCTTTGTGCAGTGTGGCAGCTGCCAGAAACTTTCCTGCCATGATGGCAGCTCCACCGTCTGTCCCTGGTGCGGAAACGTCATGAATCAGTTCCACGCTGGCAACCTGAAGCTGAACGGCGGAGATATTTGATAAGAGATACTATCTATAGATCAAAACAGTGTGAGGAAAACAAGATGTTATACGTTGTATCAATTTTATACTGCCTATGGGCTTTTTATGCAGGATACCAGTTTCTTAGCGGTCGCTCGCTCTGGCTGGACGATGACGCGATCCTTAACCGTGTAGTCAAACTGGCTGCAAGCGTTGCTGTCGGCTATGTGATCGGTGCATTTTATCTGATCTACCTGATCTGGAAATTGATAACGCACCTTTCCTTCTAAGCTGGGATACCTTATAAAGAGTAAAAACAAGGAGAATCACTGTGGCAGAAAACAGCACAGGCTATAATGAGCGGGACGCAAAAAGCATTCTGCAATATATCTATAAGAATTACGGCGGTACAAGTGCTTTTGAGACACGTGGAAAAGCATTGGGTATCTTTATGGACTGTGCGTCTACACAGCACCTGCGGAAAGAAATCTCAATCCTAAAAACGCTGGAGGACGGCGGTCGTATTCAGGAGCTTGCAAGAGCGTCATCTCTCAGCAGGACTGAGCAGCAGAAGAAGCTGAATGTGATACGAAGCGACCTCGTTTCCAAAAAGGCAATGGATGATGCCGCAGTGGTGCAGCTCCTTCAGATACTGAGCGAAGCACTGAACTGGAAGTATCAGACTTTTCAGGCAGACTGCGCACCTAAAAAGACTGAACCGCAGCCGAGAAAAGAGGAAAAGATACAGGATAATCCGCCGCGGAAGATTCGTCGGAAACCGGAACCTCGGCCTCAGCCTCAGCCTCAGCCTCAGCCTCAGCCTCAGCCTCATAGAAAACCGCCGAAGCAGAATAGCAGAAAAAAGAAGCACTGGCTCCTTCCGCTGCTACTGCTTGCCGCTGCATTTACTGCATGGCAGGCCATGAAACCGTCTCAAACGGCTCCGTCCGTAGTGAGTTCTTCGGTGAGCGCTTCTTCGGAAGCGGCATCCTTTGAGGCAGTGTCCTCAGACGCGACTTCGGAAGAGACCGTTTTTGTCCTCCCGAATGTAGTCGGCAAGGATGAAACAACGGTATGTCAGACTCTGGAAGCAGAAGGCGCTGAGGTAAGCATCAGCTACCAGTATGATGCAAATGCAGCGACAGGAGTCGTGATTGCTCAGAGCCCCACAGCCGGGACAGAGTGGAACGGCGAAACGGTGGAACTTGTGGTCTGCGATAAGTCGCTTGGCATGGTGAGCGTGCCGAATGTCGTAGGCTTGTCTCTGCCGGCAGCCAAGGAAATCTTGGAAGATGCAGGCTTTGCAACGAACGTAAAATTAAGCGGCAATGAAACTGCTGTGGTCACATCTCAAAAGCCTGCGAGCGGCTCGGAAGCCGAAAAAGGCAGCAGCGTGACGCTTTCTTACGAAAAGTCGGCCGCATCGAAAAATCAGAGTGAGCACACCACTTCCAGCACGGGTTCGGGCTCTTCTCCGTCTCATTCCCAGCCGACAACACCGGCGGTGTCGTCTTCTGAATCACAGCAGCAGAATGTTCAGCCGGTACAGCCTGTGCAGGCAGTATCTGCTTCCATTACGTCGTGCAGTAAGAGTCTCATTCGGTTTACTACCAGCGGTGGAAACGCGACGATATATGTAGAGTTTATTTACCCCAGCGGAGAACACTCCAGTCGGTTCTCTCTGGGTTCTTACAGCGATGGCACGCATGAGTTCTCTCCGGGAGTGTCCATTACAGACCCGCAGGGTGTCTATCAGGTGCACCTGTATGATTCCAACGGTACTCTGCTGGATACTTCCAGCTTTACAAACAACTAAATCAGTGATAGTATACCATTGTATTGGTGTATTTATGGTGATGTTTTTATTTTACGAGCGGAGGTATACATGATGAAAGAGCATAAAATGACTTTGCCGAATCGTTATGCGGTGATTGGTACAGAGGAAATGTTCAGCATTGAGGGAGGTATTGGCCCGAAGGCTATGGACGACGGTAAGTACAATACGTACGAAACGGCAGGCTCCCTTACGATCATGCTGGAAAATCTGTTCAATCGTATTTTCCAGCCGAGCTATTCGGAGCGTCAGACGATCAATAAAGGCTTTGCTGGGCTAGGCGTCATTCAGACCATTATTAAGGTCTTGAATCCGACAGCAATTGCTGAGGCGATTAACCTTGCACCTTTCCTCACTGGTGTTTTTGATACTCTAGGCAGAATCGGCATGGATCGGGTCTAATTTCGATAGCTGTAAGTAAAGGACGGTCGCTTTCCAGCCGGGGGAGCGACTGTCTTTTACTGCAAACAACAAGGGAGGCCTTATGAAAGATTATAACGAACAAGACGTAAAAGGCGTCCTTGAATATATCTATGAAAATTACGGCAGCAGCGTTTTTGAGGAAAAAGGAAAAATCAAGGCGTTTTTTAATGATTTTGCTCCGCGGCTGAACAAGGACGGAAGCATGCTGAAAATTCTGGATGAAACCGGCGTGCTGAAAAGTTTGTGCTCGGTAGACGTGAAAGATGTGGAAGAGCAGAAGAAAGCTCTTAAAATAGCAGAAGCGAAAGTCACGAAGGACACGCCGCTGGACCCGGAGTACGTGGTCTCTTTTCTTCAGATCCTGAGCGAGGTGCTTGGCTGGAAGTATCAGTCTTTTCAGGCTGATCGTCAGAAGGAACTTTCAAAACAGCAGAAAGATTTACCGAAGGAGCCGGAGCCGCCCGTTGTAAAGAAACAGAAAGCTGCTTCCCCTCCGGCCCTGAAAAAACAGCCGGAGCTGCAGACCCAGACTCAGAAAAAAACTCCCCCGGCTCCGCAACCCCCAAAAGCGCCGAAGAAAAGATCTCCGGTTTTGTTTCTGGTCATAGCGGCTCTGCTGTTCGGTGCGTTCAGTCTTGGCAAAAGCTTTGAAAAGGAAGAAAAAACCGCAGTGGAAAGTACCGCTGCATCGTTTTCTCTTCAGGCGGCGGTGTCTGAATCTGCACCTGCTGAAGAGCCTGTAGTATCGGATGCCGCATCCAGTGCGGCAAGTGCAGAGACAGCGGCAGAATCGGAAGCCCTGGGCGTGTCGGAAGCCGCCGACGCAGAGTTACTGGATCCCAATGGAACCTACCAGAAGATTTTTGTGGAAGCGACCGGAAGCTCTGCCCATCTCACGCTTATAACTTATCGTGAGGGCGAGTGGGTTGAGGAACTCAGCACCACCGCTGCAATCGGCTCGAATGGCATCACTTATAATAAAACGGAAGGCGACCACATGACCCCGGCCGGAACATTCTCGCTTGGCTTTGTGTTCTCAGATTCAGCACAGGATACGAAGATGCCGTTTGTAAAAATCGATGAAAACAGTGTCTGGGTCTGTGACCCCAATTCCAGCTTCTACAACACCTTGCAGTCGAAGAACAACCCAGCGCGTGACTGGTCTGACAGCAAGGGTAGCGTAGAGAAAATGAATGTGAAGTTCTCGAAGAAATCTTCGTCGGCATGTATTTATTTCGAGTTCAATGGAGATGGACAGACACAGTACAGTGCTGAAAATTATAATGGCGGTTCTGCATTGTTCTTGGATGGTGTTGGTGCCAACGGAAATATGTATTCCGGTTATGGCGACATCAAAATATCGGGAAGTGACATGAAAAAGCTGCTGAAGTTGCTGGAGCCTTCTCTAAATCCAATAATTACGATCGAGCCGGCCTGAAACAATAATTGTTTTGGTAATGGATTGTGCGTACAGTGGATTTTATATTATCTCAATTAGCAACAGAAAAATCTATGTAACACCTATCTTCATACGTCGAATATCCGTTCTTGATTTTTTGAGTCTCCCGCTGGATTCTATGTAGATCGATTAGGAAATCCGAGGCGGAATATATCTTCGATCAATTGTTTTTTTGAGCGTTCTTTGAAATTAAGATACTCATTAGAACAGGAGTTGAGATAGCGGGCTGTTGCAAGATAGTTCCCTGAAAAAATAAGTGCAAAACCCGGAACCTTTTGTGGAGCTAAAATGGCTCAAGAAGGTTCTGGGTTTCTGCTTTGCACTATTTCTTTGTGCAAGTTGCTATCACACTTTTATTTTGTAACGTAACCGCCCAATGAAAGTATATCCTTGATATCTCGGCCTTGCAGAGAATTGAGTGCAAAAAGACCACCAGCCAGAAAGCGGCTGGTGGTCTTGCTTATTTGCGATGAATCATCGGAAGCTGCTTGACTTTATTTCCGACTTTTTTGCGTTCCAGTGAGAACACCATGTCTGGAGTGCGTTCAAAAAATCCTATATCACGCCGCCAGCTTGTGCCGCATTTGCAGTGGAACAGACCAATGAACTGCTGCTTCATTTTGCGACCGCAGTTCGGACAAACTCGTTTGCTGGCTCCCATAAAAATTTACTGGAGCTTGGCGACAATTTCTTCAGCAGACATACCACTGGCAAGCAGCTTTTTCAATACAGATTCTGCTTCAGCTTTCTTAGATTCTTCAGCGGCCTTTTTTTCGGCCGCAACTTTTTTTGCCTCTGCTTTAGAAAGCTCCTTTGTTGCAACCTTCAAAGCAGATTTCTTACTTTTCAGCTGTTCTTTCAGTGCGCTGATGTTATCAGACAGTGCAGCAATCTCGGTTTCAATTTGCTCCTTGGCAGCGGTCTTTTCAGCAATAATAGCTGCATAGTCAATCTTTGCTTTCTTGGTACGCACTGCATTCTTGCTTCCTTTTGGTCTAGCCATAATTGTCCCTCCATCTAGTATTGGAATTTAGCCAATATAAGTATATTCTTTCTGCCTCGAAATGGCAAGACACTTTCACTTTTCAAGCGGTATATATGAGCGACGTATCAACGCTCTCACGACTCCATAACTTCGTATTTTTTGTACGGAGAAAAGGATTATAATTTTGTGCGTAGTACGGTATAATAGGCAAAAGTTTACTGTACGAAAGTGAGGAGTGGCGGTGGACACCATTCTGAATACTATTACCGCCTACCGTGAAGAACGCAACTGGTCGCTATATGATCTAGCAACTCATGCAGAGATGAAATCGACCACCATTTCCACATGGTATAATGAAGATACGATCCCGTCCATTCCTTCGCTGGTAAAAATCTGCGATGCCTTTCAGATCACACTTTCCGAGTTTTTTGCAAAGGCAGAGGGAAGTGAGTCTACCCCGGTGGTACTTACGCCCCAGCAGATGCAGGTCATTGATCGCTGGTCGGTGTTGCGCCCCGACCAGCAGGAAGCCGTTCTGAATTTACTGAATACGATTCCCTGATTCTACATGGATAGCAATAGAGTTTCGGCTCTTTTACTATTATGAAGGATGTTCGATACGTCCTTCATACTCCGTCCGCCTTGCCATTATCGACAAAGAAAGGACGAAGGATCATGAAAAAACAATTGATCGAGTACAAACCTAGCCCTGGCGGTCAAGTATGCTGCCGCCGAATGTCTGTCTGTTCTCCGGCCCTGTGGTGTGGCGATTGGCTGCGCTGCTCTGTGGTCGGAGGGCTGGCTTATGTACTTTGATTCTTACGCCACCGGCAAACGTATCCAGCACCTGCGCAAGGCCAACGGCATGACGCAGGAAGAAATGGCAATCAAACTGAATATCAGCGACCGCCACCTAGGAAAAATCGAGCGAGGGGAAGGAACTGCTTCCATAGATTTGTTGGTGGAAGTAGCAGTCTTGCTGAAAACCACATTAGACTTTTTGATTATTGGTGTGACTGAAACCCCAAGAGAAAGGGAGCTTACTGCACACATCAAAAAGCAGAACAAAATGTTGAAAGTGAAATGCTCCCTCCTAAATGACAAGTTTTTCTTCTTTCACCTGTCTGTTCAGAAGGGAGCATTTCATTTTCGTTCTGCTTTTTTCTTTTACAGTTTTGCGCGGAAGAATGCACAGATTTCGTCCCACACTTCCTTCTGGAAGAAATGGAGATCTGCGTGATCGGCATCCTCGATCGAAAGCAGTGTGACGTCACATCCCGCTTTTTCCAGCTCGTCGTGCAGTTCCTCTCCCTGTCCGAACGGAACGGTATGGTCATCCTCTCCGTGGATGATCAGAAACGGCGGTGCGGCTTTTGTCACGAAGCTGACCGGACAGCACGCGAGTGCTTCTTCCGGATGGCGCATCACGTTTTTGCCCAGCAAAAGGGACTCCGGAGATGCCGCACACTGCTCCGGATCACTGTACTGGAATCCGCGGAAATCGGTCGGCGGGTACCACGGGCAGGCGGCCTGTACGGCACTGGAATATTCCAGATTTTCTCCCACATCATAAACGGGATCTGTCGCAAGCGCTGCCATACAGGTCAGATAACCGCCCGCAGACTCTCCCATCACACCGATGCGGTCCGGATCAATGTTGAAGCGATCGGCATGTGCACGCAGATAACGAATTCCTGCTTTCACATCCTGCAGCGGCGCCGGAAATTTTGCCTCATTGCTTGTGCGGTATTCTACCGATGCAACAACGAATCCCTGCTGTGCCAGTACGGACAGATAGGCAAGATGTGCCGAGCGGTCCATCTGGATCCAGGCCCCTCCGCAAATCCATACCACACACGGATATTTTCTGGTGTTATCCCGTGGGTAAATCAAATCCAGCTTCAAATCCTGCACCGTATTTCCAAACCAGGCATCCGCCTGTGCAAATGTAATTCCTGTTGTGACGCAGAATTGTGGTTTTTCTGCTTCTACCTGAATTCTTCTTCTCATGTAATAAAACCCCCATATTTCTGTTTTCCTGACCGTTCGTCGCAACCTCCGGAAATCACCTTTTTTGTTTACTTCTCCTCCATTGCCTTTTTGATCGCACCAAGCAGCTCCTCATACGTCTCATACGCCGGAATCTGCGGATAGTCGGCTTTGATTTTGTCGGTCGAGCGGAACAGAAATCCTGCTTTGCTTGCCTGAATCATGCCAAGGTCATTGTAGGAATCACCGCTTGCGATCGTCTCAAATCCGATGGACTGCAGTGCTTTTACGGTAGTGAGCTTCGACTGCTCGACTCTCATCTTAAAACCTGTGATCTCTCCGTTGTCTGCGACTTCCAGAGAGTTGCAGAACAGCGTCGGATAACCCAGTTTTTTCATCAGCGGTGCGGCAAACTCCGTGAAGGTGTCGCTGATCAGGATCACCTGGGAGAAGGTGCGCAGCTCGTCAAGGAACTCTTTTGCACCCGGCAGCGGATCAATTTTTTCAATCGTAGCCTGAATTTCTTTCAGTCCAAGGCCATGCTCTTTTAAGATTCCAAGTCTCCATCTCATCAGTTTATCGTAATCCGGCTCGTCGCGTGTCGTTTTTTTTAGTTCCGGGATTCCGCTTGCCTCCGCAAACGCGATCCAGATTTCCGGTACCAGTACTCCTTCTACATCCAGACATGTAATATACATTGTTATGATCCCCTTTCCTGCGCTGCCCGCCTTGTTTGCCGACGGGGTTTTGTTTTTTTTCACAGCATCACTTTACCACACTATATCATAGAATCCATATCACTGCAAATTAAAATCACGTTTTATTTTTTTATACGTATATATCTCTCTAAAATTACATTCTTTTTACAAAATCGTTGTTTTTTACAAATTCATATATTTATTTATATGTTT
>OGOJ01001156.1_pt1 | contig 20907 bp, 20 predicted proteins | sample 1552601 | NCBI WGS metagenome assembly OGOJ01 (sample SAMEA2580184, study PRJEB22360) | human gut metagenome | biome: human gut; feature: human-associated habitat; material: faeces | place: Denmark | collected 2008/2010
GGAATTTCGCTACCTTAGGACCGTTATAGTTACGGCCGCCGTTTACTGGGGCTTCGATTCAATGCTTCTCTTGCGATGACATCCCCTCTTAACCTTCCAGCACCGGGCAGGTGTCAGGCCCTATACGTCTTCTTTCGAATTTGCAGAGCCCTGTGTTTTTGATAAACAGTCGCCTGGACCTCTTCGCTGCGCCCTACTCGCGTAGGGACCCCTTTTCCCGAAGTTACGGGGTTAATTTGCCTAGTTCCTTAACCGTGATTCACTCGAGCACCTTAGGATACTCTCCTCGACCACCTGTGTCGGTTTACGGTACGGGTAACATATACTATAACTTAGAAGATTTTCTCGGAAGTCGACTTGGGTGCTCTATCAAATTGCCCGTAGGCTCTCTGTACTGTCAGGTTTCAGCAAGGACTAACTCTTAATCTGCCCCTATACCTACGCCCTTTAACCACCTATTCCGTCAGGTGGCGGCACTTACGTTCCTTCGTCTCTCCATCGAGGTATATGTTAGTATCGGAATATTAACCGATTATCCATCGAGATCGCCGTTCGGCTTACCCTTAGGACCCGACTAACCCTGATCCGATTAGCGTTGATCAGGAAACCTTGGTCTTGCGGTGTGCGGGTTACTCTCCCGCATTATCGTTACTCATGCCTACATTTGCTTTTCCATACGCTCCACAATTCCTCACGAAACTGCTTCGACGCTGAATGGAATGCTCCCCTACCGCGCTCTCGCGCCCAGAACTTCGGTGATATGCTTGATGCCCGTTTATTATCCACGCTCTGTCGCTCGACTAGTGAGCTGTTACGCACTCTTTGAATGAATAGCTGCTTCCAAGCTAACATCCTAGCTGTCTATGCGGTGTCACCTTGTTCTCTCTCAACTTAAACTGCGCTTGGGGGCCTTGGCCGGAGGTCTGGGCTCTTACCCTCTCGCCGACGGATATTAGCACCCGCCGACTCACTCCCGACGTCTAATGTAAGCGCATTCGGAGTTTGGCAGGACTCGGCAGGCGGCGAAGCCCCCTCGTCCTATCAGTATCTCTACCTCACTTACACACCGTCGAGGCTGTCCCTAAAGACATTTCGGGGAGTACGAGCTATCTCCCAGTTTGATTGGCCTTTCACTCCTACCCTCATCTCATCCAAGCCCTTTTCAACGGAAACTGGTTCGGGCCTCCATGGCCTGTTACGGCCACTTCACCCTGGACAAGGGTAGATCACTAGGTTTCGCGTCTGCTCCTCCCGACTGAACGCCCTGTTCAGACTCGCTCTCGCTCCGGCTCCGCGCCTCAGGCGCTTAGCCTCGCCGGGAAGAAGCAACTCGTAGGCTCATTATGCAAAAGGCACGCCGTCGCGCTCGCGCGCTCCGACCGCTTGTAAACGAACGGTTTCAGGTTCTCTTTCACTCCCCTGTTCGGGGTGCTTCCCACCTTTCCCTCACGGTACTGGTCCACTATCGGTCTTCCGGAAGTGTTTAGCCTTGCGGGATGGTCCCCGCGGATTCGGACAGGATTCCTCGTGCCCCGCCCTACTCAGGTGGCGTCCCTGATACATCCTCGTTACCGCTACGGGCGTGTCACCCCCTATGCGGCAGCTTTCCATCTGCTTCGCGTTCCTTGATGTATTCCTTTGGACGCTCCTACAACCCCGCCCAGTCCGTAAACTGAACGGTTTAGGCTCTGCCCCTTTCGATCGCCTCTACTCAGGATATCGATGTTTCTTTCTCTTCCTGCGGGTACTGAGATGTTTCAGTTCCCCGCGTTCGCCCCATGTAATCATGGTGACAGGCCTTCAGCCTGCCGGGTTGCCCCATTCGGACACATACGGATCAATGTCTGTTTGCGACTCCCCGTACATTTTCGCAGCTTACCGCGTCCTTCCTCGCCTCCGGATAGCCTAGGCATCCTCCGTTCGCTCTTCTCCTCTTTCTCTCGTGTGAATCAATCCGCTTCCCTGATGGTTACTCACCATCAGCGCGACTCGATTCGTCTCGTTGCCTATGTTGAAATTGCAGTCCCTAATTCGCAACTCGAAAAAACTCTCGAATTTCTAAAATTACAAACTGATTTTCTTTATCTATCTTTACCTCTTATTCTCTCTCAATGTTGTCAATGAACTCGTCCCGTTTGTTCCGTTTCTGATGCTTTAGGCATCGTTGTTTCTCAAACGGACTGCAAAGATACGCAGTTTTTTATTACCTCCAAACTTTTTTCGACTTTTTTTTCAAAAATTTCACAATAAATCATTTTACCCATCGAAATTTCTCATTTTTCACCCAAATTTCCCTCCTCCTGCCGACAATTCCTGCCGACAATTCCGACGACAACAAATTCCTGAACATTGACAAGCAAACTGTGCACAAGCATCGACTTTTTTAGTATTTTTGTAAAATCACGGACCGCGTACGCGAAAATACGGATAACTTATACTAATATATTATATGGAAGAAAAAAGAACGACTCTGCCGGAAAATGCGCAGAGGGAACTTAAACCGGGCGAAAAATACGAACCGCTTCTGAGCCCACAAAAAAACTATCCTGAAGTCACACCTTATTCCGTTTGCGTCGGACTGGTGATGGTCATCATCTTTTCCGCAGCCGCAGCATATCTCGGACTGAAGGTCGGACAGGTATTCGAAGCGGCAATCCCGATCGCAATCATTGCCGTAGGCCTCACAAGCGCATTGGGCAAGAAAGGCGGCCTAGGACAGAATGTCATCATACAGTCCATCGGCGGTTGCTCCGGCTCAGTGGTTGCCGGCGCCATCTTCACTCTCCCTGCCATATATATATTAGGTGTAGAGGTAAACTTTATGCAGATGTTCCTCTCCTCCCTCCTGGGCGGAATACTGGGCATCCTCTTCCTGATTCCGTTCAGAAAATACTTCGTCAAGGAGATGCACGGCAAGTATCCTTTCCCTGAAGCCACGGCCACCACACAGGTACTGGTAAGCGGCGAAGGCGGAGGAAACAATGCCAAGACATTGATACTCAGCGGTCTGGTCGGCGGCCTCTACGATTTCATCATCGCCACGTTCGGCGCATGGAGCGAAACCATCACCACCACCGTCACATCCGTGGGCCAGCACATTGCCGACAAGGCCAAGGTAGTGCTCAAGCTGAACACTGGAGCGGCAGTCCTCGGACTGGGCTACATCGTCGGACTGAAATACGCATTCATAATCTGCTGCGGCAGCTTCCTCGTCTGGCTTGTCATCATCCCGCTAATGGACCTCATCTGGGGCGGACAGGTCATTGACCTCATGAACTCCGGCATCACACAGACCATCGGAGACATGTCCGCAGACCAGATTTTCAAGGAATACGCACGACACATCGGTATCGGCGGCATTGCGACAGCCGGCATCATAGGCATCATCAAATCTTTCGGCGTCATAAAATCTGCAGTCGGACTTGCAGCCGGCGAGTTCACCAAAAAGCCGGGCGCCAAAGCCGAAGCCTGCGACCGCACCGATGAAGACATGCCGATGAAAAGCATTGTCTTCGGCATTGTCATAGCCCTCCTGGCGATTTTCGCATTCTTCGCATTGGGCGGAGTCGTGGAAAACATCTGGCAGGCGCTGGTCGGCGTGCTCATTGTCGGCATCATTTCCTTCCTGTTCACGACCGTGGCTGCGAACGCGATTGCGATCGTGGGCTCGAATCCGGTCAGCGGCATGACCCTTATGACATTGATAATAGCGTCATTGATACTCGTGGCCGTCGGCCTGAAGGGCAATGCCGGTATGGCGGCGGCGCTGGTCATCGGCGGAGTCGTCTGCACCGCGCTGTCCGTCGCAGGCTCGTTCGTGACCGACCTGAAAATCGGATATTGGATCGGCACGACGCCTAAGAAGCAGGAAATCTGGAAGTTCGCGGGTGTCGCCGTCGCTGCTGCAACCGTCTGCGGCGTGATGCTCGTGCTGAACAAGACCTTCGGTTTCACCGGTGACAATGCTCTCGTCGCGCCTCAGGCCAATGCCATGGCAGCTGTAATCCAGCCGCTTATGAACGGCGGCGGCGCTCCATGGGTCCTCTACGGTATCGGCGCCATCATCGCTATCGTCCTGACAATGTGCAAGATACCGGCGCTTCCGTTTGCGCTCGGAATGTTCATCCCTATCGACCTGAACCTGCCGTTGCTCGTCGGCGGCGGAATCTCCTGGTTCGTCGGCTCCCGCAGCAAGGACGCCAAGGTCAATGCCGAGAGACAGGAAAAAGGCACGCTCATCGCCTCCGGATTCATCGCCGGCGGTGCTCTGATGGGTGTCGTCAGCGCAATCCTCAAGTTTGCCGATGTCAATGTTTACTTGACCGACTGGCAGGCAATGTACGGTGAAGCTATCGCCATCATCCCTTATATCGCATTGATAGTCTTCATGATAGGAGTGGCAATGAAAGTGAATGACAAAAAACAACTACAATAATTTATGGAAAAGATATTGGACAGATTCCTGAGATATGTCGCCATCGACACTCAGTCTGATGAAAATTCGGAGTCACAGCCAAGTGCGGCCAAGGAACTGGATTTATTGAAATTGCTCTGCAAGGAGCTGAACGACATGGGAGTAGAGGCCACGCTCGACGAGTACGGCTACGTGATGGGCTCCATACCGTCAAACATTGACAAGAAAGTTCCCGCAATAGGCTTCATCGCTCACGTGGACACGTCGCCTGATGCTTCCGGAAAAGACGTCAAACCGCAGATTATCAAGGACTATGACGGCGGTGACATCGAACTGAAGGGTATGCCGGGACTGTTCCTGAAGCCGTCCGAATTCCCTGAGCTGCTGGCTCACAAGGGCGAGACCATCATCACCACTGACGGCACTACGCTGCTAGGAGCTGACGACAAGGCGGGTGTTGCAGAGATTATGGACGCAGTACAATATATTGTAGAGCATCCTGAGTTCAAGCATGGTGACATAAAGATCGGCTTCACTCCGGATGAAGAAATCGGCCGCGGTGTCGTGAAGTTCGACGTGAAGCGCTTCGGTGCCGACTACGCCTACACGATGGACGGCGGCGAAATCGGCGAGCTGGAGTTCGAGAATTTCAATGCCGCTTCAGCCAAGATTCATATCCAGGGGCGCAATGTCCACCCGGGCTACGCGAAGGACAAGATGAAGAACGCCATCCTTATCGGCATGGAGTTCAATGACTTGCTTCCTATCGGCCAGCGTCCTGAGCTGACGGAGGGCTATGACGGTTTCTTCCACATCATCAGTTTCAAGGGTTCCGTCGAGGAGGCCGATTTCGGCTACATCATCCGCGACCACGACCGCAAGAAGTTCGAGGAGAAGAAGGGACTTATAGCTCAATGTGTCAATTTCATCAATGTCAAATACGGTGAAGGCACTGCCACTCTGGAGGTCAAGGACCAGTACTACAACATGCGTGAGCAGGTGGAGCCATACTATTTTATCGTGGAAAAGGCGGTCAAGGCTATGGAAATGGCAGGCATCAAGCCGAAGATCCAGCCTATCCGCGGCGGCACTGACGGAGCGAATCTTTCATTCAAAGGCCTCCCATGCCCGAACATCTTCGCCGGCGGCATGAATTTCCACGGCAAGATGGAGTTCGCCCCTCTCGAGAACATCGAAAAGGCCTCCGAGGTAGTCCTGAACATCATCAAGCTGTTCGCGGAATAGTCTGCAGGACAATGTTATCAAGCATTTATAGCAATGGCGACCTTCACGTGGAGCCGCCATTTTAGTCAGCTAATCAGAAACACGAACAAATCTTGCAATTCGCTCATTTACAGTTCTCAAGTAAAGACGTTTCATCTTATCGTTCAGAAAACTGTTCCCTATAAGAGTAACGGCTAATTCAGGCAAACGCATATATTTATCAAGAATCCGGTTTATACGAGGCAATCGTAGTCCGATCTGCTCTCCAAAGCGTACAAAGTCAATGCGACATGGATGACCTGATTGATCATACACGTCACTTTTGAAGATATTCGGTGATAGACCGCCATCAAGACCAAAGTCTTCACCATTAACATGCAAACTGGTATTCAGCAAATCATACGCTGGTGCAAGCCGATAGTCATTCCCCTTCAAAACCAATGAAAAATTCTTAAAATGATCATCCCCATTTGCATATATATAGTTATACACAACAAGTTCGAAGAATTTCTCCATATCAACCATCCAGGCAGAAACATTTTTTCTGATTGCGATTGCAATATCCTCATAGCAACCACAGTATTTGAATTCTTTTCCAGTTTCCCCCTCATTTTTCCCGATTACCGAGGCAAAATCTTCCATCAGCAATTTGGAGCCATTCGGAAGCACATCGAATCTTCTGGTTATATAGACCATCTGACCTTTCTTGGTAAAGCATAATCCGTTGGCCGCCGTATCTATACCATAAACACGGAAAGCAATTTGCATTGTAAGATGCTCATTAGCAGGAATTTGTTTACGTTCGCGCAACGTTTCATCCCAAGGAGCCGGTTTCAGAATATATGTAGATTGCTCATTATCTTCCGCAATCCTGATATGTCCGGAGTCAACGATAGCAGGAAATTTTTCCTGTACTCCAGACACAGATATCCGATGCATGGCATCAATAATTGTTTGCTTATTTCGGACATTCTCAAGTTCAAAATCCAAATAAGGACTTACCTTGACACCATTGAACAATGACTTGACTGCATTCGGACAATATGTGGTATATCCCCTATCAAGAGATGAAGGACAGCATTGAATATCAACCATTTATCCTCGCATTTTTTAAATTGACGCCTCCTATGAAATCGCTTCCCGCCATAGCGATAAGAATGCCGAATAAATCATTGTCGTCAATTCTTCGAGTCCGGCATATTACATTGCGATTTGCTCCTTCCGGAAGCATATTCGCAAAGAAGGGAAATAAAAGAGCTGATTCGTAGATTCTATTTCTTTTTGACAATGTAACTGATATTGAAGGAGCATCAGACAAATAATAGTCAGCCTCATACTGGAAACAATATCCGTCGCCAGGATGCTTTTCCGTCAGCACCCCAGCCTTTATGTCGTTTACATATACATCTAACTGTCTCATATTTATTCTAAATAGTATCAGACCGTCTGACGCACCTGGAAGACGATTTCCATGCCCAAGACCTCCAATATTTTCAATACCGTCGACATAGAAGGGTTTCCCTTTTTCCTCTCAACATCTTTGACTGTCGCCAAGCCCACTCCTGCCATTTCAGCGAGGTCCAATTGCGATATCTCAAGAGTTTTCCTACGATTTTTTAACACATCACTAAGTTCCATAAGTCCGATAAATCATACTTTTGACGTAAAAATATACATTATTCTTCGGAATTGCAAGAAAAAGTATAATATCTTGGACTTTTTCAGAAAAACTATAATTCTGAATTTCAACAAATGCCTCTCACCATAATTTCGAACAACCTGCACTTGCGTATTTCGAAGAACACACTGATAATCGATAGGTTACGCAAGAACCAGAAAGCCAGGTTACCCGAAAAAACAGGTAATCTGGCTTTCATATTATTTGCTAATTCTCTATAAATCAATGCTTTTCACGATTAGGCAAGAGCCAGGTTGTTCTGAAAATTTCACACTCATAATATCACTGGACAGACACCACATCACCCAAGAATCCGCTAAACACACTCTTCAGCAAATACAGGATCAAGCCTATTACAAAAATAATCACGAACCATAGTGGAACACCTTCAACCATAATTTTTCATCTGTTTTCAAACATTGACTCTATCCGACTCAATGATTCATCATACTCCGCAATCTCTTTTTTCTTTATCTCTGCGTCAATAGCCACCTTCAATTCCTTCTTTGCCGAAACCTGGAACACTCCCAACTTGGAATACTCCATTTGCAGCGCATTCAATTCTGACTCAACGAGCTGAACCCCATGCTTTTGCACACTACTTTTCAAATATACCATATAGTCGCTTATATATCGGCATAGAAATAAGCCTATTTCTGTTTATCCAAGCAAAAATAACATTATCAATTTCGCGATACTTCACAAAGCCAATGCTCTTATTAAATTTCATAGCATTAACATTATCACTACTATATGCTGTCCTAACCTTTATCCCGGCTCCAAGCAGAGAAGAAATCATAAGGATAAATCCTCGATACCTCTCAAACACAGAACTACCGAATGCTGCTCCTCCATGAATAGAAACAGTTTTCCATTCTAAATCTTCGTTGATAATGAATACAAATCCAAGCGATTCGTTATCCTGTTTCCGTCTTAACACATAACAACGATAGTACCTTGGATACCTTTCTAGAAAAGACGCCCAAGGTTGATCACCATCTAGGTCATGAACAATCTTATGCCAATCCTCCAACGAAAACCAAGAGAAGACTTTGTCTTTTGGTGAAAAATTATCCCAAAAGACAAAATCATCAAATGGCAAGAATTTAACCGGCACTATTTTAGTCCTTTCATTTGTATTTTCACATTGGCAATTTTCGCCTTAATCGATGATGCTGTTGCCCGTTCTTTTTGGATTAGCGTTTTATAAAAACTCTTCTGACTTGGACTTGAATTGATCATATTCATGTATAACACTCAATATTTTTCATACATTGCTGATACTGACGTGTAAGAGAATCGATCTCACTAAGACACGATGCTTTTGATGTTGGTGCTCCCATAATACATTAATTATATAGTTAAACATAGAATTTTCATCATTAATTGCTGCAAAAACGGGAGCGCATTTCCTTGAGATAACGCAGCCATTCTTTAGGCACCGCTCCGTTTGATTGGATATTCAACGGATAATAGCCGGCGTTGATTCTGTCGGACTCGATGTCCTCCAACCCTGGTTTACTTATCCCATTATGAAAGATTTTCCACTCGAGAAAGCAATGGTCATCCATATATTGATTTACAAATTGTTCAGCGCCAAGAAGTTTCAAATCCAACAATGCGCAAAGTGTCTTGCGAAGAGTCGAAATCACTCCGGACTTCACTGCCGAAGGAGTATGATGCACAGATGGTATTATATGCCAGCGGAAACGGGAAATACAAGAAGCGCCTATTCCCACGTACAAGGCATAGTAATCTTCCCCATCTATATTCCTGACTTCAAGCCTTGCTGTGTCAATGCCATTGGACACGAATTTGTCCCATATTCTTTTGTCGTATTTAAACCACCACTTGTACAAAACAGGAGAATCAGCAGCATTGATACGACTTCTCAGTTTCTTAACAGACTCTATCATTTTAGTGCATCATTTAAAAATTTCAGTATATATCCTATGCCTTTCAGGTTGTTGTCCAAATATGGCCGTTCATATTTTTTCACCTTTCCGGACTCGATTATCTCCTGCCAATACTTCTTACCTGCCAAGAAAATCATCTCATCTTGTTCCAAATTAATTCCGACCTTACTCATTTGTTCCAAGACCACATTCGCCCACTCTTTTCTATCTGCCGCGGAAAAAGTATTCAAAGTCTTATTATAATCTTCCACAATCGCCTCAGGGTCAAGAAGATGATACTTTGCCTTGTGTGTTCCTCGATTCTTCTTGGACACACAAGAAACCAAAACGATTTTTTTCATTTTGCTTTATCAGTAGTTTTAGCATACGCAAAAAAGGACACGAACATTATTGTTCTTGTCCTCTTATCATGTCTTAGACTACCTTCCTTATGAACAAGCAACAATGCTCATGTCCAGATATCGGGTATATGATTATATACAAACACGATACGGACACAAGCGTTGTCACTGCCCGCCGATAAGGATCAAAGTGTCTAAGTTTGATAAGAAGGCGGAAACGTTGAAACGCTCTATGTCTTCATTTGCACTCCCTGTGGGGAGGGAGATGCCACAAATAAATAAAATAGTTTCAACAATTCAATCAATGTGTCAATGAATTTCATTCAGCATTGTCCGGAGTCAATTGCTTTCCCGTCAATGCCTCTGAACTTGCTGAAGGAGACACTGCATCAGTAATGCTGTTCGTAATAGAGTTGCTGAGCGACTTGAATCATCACGGAAAGACCGGGCTGATGTACCTCTGCCCCTGCAAGACAAGCGGGACGCGGCCACGCCTGAATTTGTAACTTATTGATAATCAAATATCATTCGAATAAAAGAGTGGAAACGCGGCAAAAAAAAGCCTACGTTTCCACGCTCTGTTTTATAACTTATTGATAATCAGTGACTCTAAAAATAAGGCGTGGATGCGTCCCGACGGTGCGCCGTGTCAGGATATCCGCGGAGACACTTATGACTTCTCCTCCTCCACAGGCACCTCAACGGCATTCTCAGCTGACTTCTCCGCCTCACGGGCTGCTTTCAGCGCCTCGCGGGCTGCACGCTCGGCCGCCTTGCGGTCTTCCTTCTCCTTTTTCTTGGCGAAAACTGCCTTGTACTTCTCCAGGCGGGCATTTTCCTTCGCCTCACGCGCCTCGATGGCCTTCAACTGCTTCAGTTTCTTGGCACGCAACTTGGCCGCCTTCTTATCCGCTGCCAACTTGGCCTTGGCTGCATCCAGGCTGTCCAGACGCGCCCACTTCGCCTCACGTGCGGCATCCTTCGCGGCACGAAGCGAATCACGCTGCGCCTTCTTCAATGCAGCGGCATCAAGTACGGCAGCATTGACGGAAGAAGAATCCGAAGACATTGACAATGAATCAGTTGCTGCCTTGGTAGAATCAGCGACAGTCGGAACTGCAGCATTGAGCGAATCCTTAGGCGGAACACTGGCGAGAGAATCCGGCGACTGCACGGACGCCGTATCGGCCGGCATGACCTGCGCGGCCACCTTTTTGCGGGCCTTTGCATCAGCCTTGGCTAGCCTTCCGCGCTCGATCTCCTTCATCACGCCCGGCATATAACCCGGATAAAACTTGTCGGTATACTCAAACGACGCCCTCGGACGAGCCGCGTAACGCGAACGCTCTGAAGGCCTTATGGAATATGGCGTCACATCCTGCCTGCCGGAAGGACGAAGCTCGGGCTGCCACGAGAAACCCTTCAGCACACGCTCCTCACTCGTCATCTGTGCCACCGGATAACCGTCATTCTTCGCGGACTCGAAATAATAAACCCGGTCAATATCCCCGTTCTTGAAATACGCACTCAGCATCTTGGCCTCGCTCTTGTTCACGGTCGCGTAAACACTATCCTCCTGCAGATAGAAAATCGCATTGGCATCACCCATCGCATCGAAACGCGACAACGCACCGGTAGTGTCGAAATAAGCGAGCATCTCCGTAGCGCGGATCTGGTCGTAGCACAACGTATCTTCCTTGATGGCAATGAACGCATTGGACATCAGACTCGCCTTCTGCAGCGACTGGTTTTTCAGAACAGCGAAAAGACTGTCCGCCGAATACTGCCTGTTAGACTCGTTCCACACGATCGGACTCTCATACATCCTCACCAATGAATCCAAGTCATTGTAAGCCAGAGAATCGCATGCAATCTGAATATCTGATTTATAAAGCTTTACATTCTTTACAGCGGTGATGAAACTGATTTTCGTGGAATCCAGCGGCTCCGGAATACTATCCTTCTGAACAGCGAGCGAATCCGTTGCTGACGCCAGAGAATCAGCCCCGACCGCAAGAGAATCCGACCCGACTGCCAATGAATCCGGGCCCGTCGTCAATGAATCCGTCTCCACCGGCTTCGAGTCCAGCCCTGCGGCCTCAGTATTCGGGTCAATGCCTTTGTCCACGGCACCCACTTTCGGCGCCTTCACATCACCCTCCACCTTGTCCGCACCACCTTTCTTGCCTCCCTTCGGCCTGTTCAGATCATTCTCCGCAGCCTTTGCCGCAGCCTCAGCCGCCTCCTTCGCCGCTTTCTGGCGATAATTCTGGACAGCATCCACAGACAAGTCCTCAAGACGAGACTTGGCGGCACTCTTCACGGCATCCTCTATCTGAAACATCATAAGAGACTGAGCCACAATCGAATCCGCGCCGAAATACACCGAATCAGGCGGCGCGGTTTCCGACTTCACCACCCCGATGACAGCCGGCTCGCGCGTCATGACCAGTCGGGACAATGAATCCGTATACAGCATCCTTCCGGCAACAGCCGACATATCCCGAGTCGTATCCGTAACCTGCGCATTGCCAAGAAGTTCAATGTCGCCGGTAGGACGATAGTAGAACAATGAATCCGCCCATCCCTCCTGCGTGTCGCTCATACCATGGACATCTAGGCGGAAAAGGAAAATCTCCCTGTTGCGGTCATACCACCCGGCATTGGAAGACAACATGTTGTCCTCGCTCCAGGCATCGGTACCGAAACCGAAAGATGCCTTGTTCCGGGCAGAATCATATACGAGATTCGTCGTCTTCACGAACACGGAATCCGTGAACATATTGACATTGTCGGAAAATGTGAACGTCTTCGCCTTCGAATCGTAAGTACCTGTGCGACTTTCGATTACCTGACCTTCGGCATCCTTCATGGAACCGCCGTTGAAAAATATCGCGACACTGTCACGCGTATTGTAGTCAAGGAATTCCGTACGGAGAACATTGTGGTCCTTGTCCTCCAGCTGCACCAGCGAACCGCGGAACTCGGCCAGGTCACGGTCCACATAATAGGTTAGCTTGTCACCGGTCAGAACCGTCTGATCCTGAAGGATTTTCACATTGCTGATAGCGAAAATTTCATTGGTCCGCACATTCCAGAGCGCGGTATCGCAAATGAGAAAAGTGTCATTGTGCAGGAAACGCGCCGGCCCCGTAACCTTACGGTAATCCACCCCGTCCTTTTCTATCAATTCCATGGACTGCGCGCTCAACAGGCGTACAAGAGAATCCACCTGACTGCCTTTTTCCTGGGCAGACAGGCGGAAAAACATTGACAGAAATATCAATCCCGCTATGAGACTTCTGCGAAAAGTCATGATTATTTCTCAGATGTGCCCTCTTTTGCGACCTTGTTCCAGCCGTCGCGTGAGAACTCGCAATTCTTGAAGAGAGGGTCAATGACTATATATGTAGTTTTTATCTTACCGTCAATGAATTCGTCGATGGCTGCATTCTGCTCCTTGGCACGTGCCTCTTCGAGCAAGTCGCTGTAATCATTGTCGAAAGAAGCGGTATGCGCCGGAATAATCTTGTCGACGCGGATAATCTTGTAAACGGTATTGCCGTCGCGGCCCTCATTGTCCTTGGACTCCACCGGCTCCGAAATCTCGCCCTCCTTCAGGTCCTTGATAGCAGCATAGTCCTGAGGCTTCAGCTGGTCAATCTCGAAATACGAAGAACCGGTATTAGGGTCAGCCATCTGACCGCCGTTGGTCTTCGTCTGCGCGTCCTGAGAATAGAACTTCGCAGCAAGCTCGAACGTCACAGCATCATTCTGAATCTCCGTCTTCAACGAATCGAGAGTAGCGAATGCTTTCTGCCTGTCCTGGTCTGTGTATGAAGGCTTTATGAGGATGTGACGAGCATTGAACATGTCACCTTTCTTCTCCAGCACCTCTATGATATGGAATCCGTCGGGAGTCTCGACAATCTGCGAAATGACACCAGGTTTCAGAGACATTGCCGCATCGGAAAACGCCGGCCAGAAAATGGACTTGGACGCCATTCCGAGCTCGCCGCCCTTTCTCGCGCTACCCGGGTCCTCGGAATAAATACGGGCCAATGTCGAGAATTTCTCCCCATTGATAATTCTCTCACGGATGTTCAGAAGCTTCTCTTTCACAGCAAGATTCGCATTCTCACGGTCCGGATAGATGCAAATCTGGCTGAGCTGGTACTTGATCGGCACCATCGGCAGGTCCTCAGGATCCGTCTCGGAAATATACTTCTTCACATCATGAGGCGTAAGCTCCGGAATCGACGATGCGATCTGCTGCTGCATCTGCTGGGTAAGCGTCATATCCTCCAGCTGCTGCCTCCATTCCTGACGAAGCTTGTAAATCGGCTTGCCATAGAACTTCTCCACCTCGTCATCGCCACCGAAATTCGTCTGAATCTGTGCCATCCTCTGTTCCAGGGAGCTGTTCACCATCTCCTGGTTCACCGAAAGGGAGTCGATTCTCGCCTGCATGAGGAACAGCTTGGAATCCATCATGCGCTCCAGCTGCTCGCAACGCATGTTCTTGTCGGAATACATGCCCTGCATACGCATATACAATATCTCCTGTTCCAGCTGGGACAGCGAGATCATCTCGTTACCGACCACGGCTATAGTCTTGTCAATGAGCCCGTTAGGGTACGTCTGCGCAAAGCCGCATACCGGCAGGACGAGCGCCATTACAGATACTGTCAGTTTCAGAATATTTTTCATGTTTCTTCGATATTCATTATTGGTCCAACCCCATCAATAGATGACGAAATTTTCCTGATTGCGCGCATTCTCTATCAAGTCCCGTTCCAAACCGCTCAGCAACGCCTGTTTTCTGGTGCTGAGTATGATGTCCTTGATTCTTTCGCGATAATATTCCACCGGACCGGTCTCGCCGGCCTTCTTCAAGCTCCCGATATAGGCGATGTTCAGGTTCCCGTTATCATCCGGAATCTCCACCACCCCGTCCTTCATCATTGAAAACACTGTACCATAGTCAGTTCCGAACTCCCGGGACAGTCGCACGAGGTCTATCCACTTGCCGCCGAAATCCGTGTACCTGAACGCCGAATAGGATGCGACACTGTCCGCCTCCATCTGGTCCTCCGGCTTGTCCGACTTCATTTTCTTCTTGATAATCTCCAGATTCGGGGAATCCGAGGAAATCGAAAGGAAACGAGCCTTCGCTATCGGCAGCGACAGCTTGAACGTCTCGATATGCGCCTCGTAGTATTTCTCTATCTGCGCATCCGTCACAGCCGTGTCAAGCCTCTGGTTCACATACTTCTGCTCATAACGGTACTTCAGCAGCGACCGCCTGTAGTCCTCCAGCTCCTTGTCCACGTTCTTCTCGCTTTTAGACAATTCCTTCTCGGCCACATCAATGAACGCCATGTCCGACGCCCACGAATTGATGTATTGGAGCGCCAGCCGCGTACTGTCCTCCGGGCTCGCCGAATCCGGAATATACGCATTCAGGTCCGACGCATACAGCTTGTGATTGCCGATTTTGGCCACCACGCGCCCGTCATGAACAAACGACGTAATCGTCTTGCACGAATTCAGCCACGGCAAGACGATTACTAAAAGGCAAACGCCGAAAATATTCAAAAGTCTGTTTCCGGTCAATTCTATCTTGAATAATTAGGTGATTCCTTGGTGATTGTCACATCATGCGGATGGCTCTCCAGGTAACCTGCATTCGTAATGCGGACGAACTTGGCGTTACGCAACGATGCGATATCCTTCGCTCCGACATAGCCCATACCTGCACGCAAACCGCCCACAAGCTGATATACTACCTCGGATACAGTACCCTTGAAAGGCACCTGCGCCACGATTCCCTCCGGCACGAGTTTCTTCACATCCTCTTCCATATCCTGGAAATATCTGTCCTTCGAGCCATGCTCCATCGCTTCGAGCGAACCCATACCTCTGTACGCCTTGAACTTCCTGCCGTTCAGGATGATAGTCTCGCCAGGAGACTCCTCCGTGCCGGCAAAAAGCGAGCCCGCCATAATGGTGCTTGCGCCTGCGGCCAATGCCTTCGCGATATCGCCTGAGTAGCGGATACCACCGTCGGCAATGACAGGAACGCCCGTTCCCTCAAGCGCTTTCGACGCCAGCATCACCGCTGTCAACTGCGGCATACCGACGCCAGCGATGATTCGCGTAGTACAAATCGAGCCAGGGCCAATGCCTACCTTCACGGCACTTACACCGGCATCCGCCAATGCCTTTGCACCTTCTCCGGTAGCGACGTTGCCGGCAACGATCTGTATATCTCTGTTCTTGAATGCTTCACAAGCCTTGGCAATGACTTCGAGCACGCCTACTGAATGTCCGTGTGCAGTGTCGATTACCACAGCGTCAGCACCTGCACTCACGAGCATCTCGATTCTGTCGAGGGTATCTGACTTCACGCCGACTGCAGCTGCCACGAGAAGACGGCCCTTCGAATCTTTGGAAGCGATAGGATTGTCCTTGATTTTCATGAGGTCCTTGTAGGTGATGAGTCCGACAAGCTTGTTGTCATCGCCCACTACAGGGAGTTTCTCGACCTTGCTCTTGCGCAGGATTCCGGTGGCCTCCTGCAGGCTGATGCCCTTTTTCGCGGTGATCAGGTTCTCGCGGGTCATGATTTCGGAAATCGGCAATCGTTTGTTGTCCTGGAAACGGAGGTCACGGTTCGTGACGATTCCGATGAGCCTTCCGGCATTGTCCACGACAGGGATGCCTCCGATATGGTGCTTGGCCATCAATGCCAATGCGTCACCGACAGTAGCTTCAGGGCTGATGGTGACCGGATCGTAAATCATACCGTTCTCCGCCCTTTTCACACGGCGGACCTGCTCACACTGCTGGTCGATGGTCATGTTCTTGTGAATTACACCGATACCGCCGGCACGAGCCATTGCAATAGCGAGTTCAGCCTCTGTAACAGTGTCCATTGCTGAAGACACGATAGGAGTGCAGAGAGAAATATCTCTAGTGAACTTAGTGGAAACATCTACAGCTCTCGGCAAGACCTCGGAGCGTGCAGGAACGAGCAAAACGTCATCGAAGGTAAGTCCTTCTGGGATTTCTGTATTTACGAACTGCATTGTGAATAAATATATTTTGGCAAATATACGAATTTTTTGATTACGTACAGCCCTTCGGGCAAATCTTTGCCCGGCAAGAGGGACGATGATATGACAGCAGACGCGCCGACAGCGCAATTACAAGATTTTCAATATAAATATAAGGAATTCCGGAATGTTTATGTACCTTTGTAAAATTATAGTGTGCGCGGCGCGATGCCGCCTTCGGAAAGGACGAATAAACAACAAATTATAAACGCATTAAACTAACAATTTATCATGACGAAAAACAATCAAAAGACCTACGAGCGCCCGACCCTCCAGGTGCTTTTCGTAGAGACGGAAAGTGTGATGGCTGTGAGTGGTGGATATGGTACAGCTGGCGCACCTGGCGCACCTGGCGAATATATCGATGGCGAGGACTATTAAAACATATTGAGCGATGAAACATTCAGTCATGTCATTTTTGGCAATTGTTGCCACGCTGAGTTCATTCATTTCTTGCCAGAAGGAAATAGAAACTCAGAAAGATGATATAAAATCATCACATACAGTGTCTTTTGTAGCCGACGCTCCAAGGACCAAAACCAACGCTACAGTTGATGGAAATAAAGTAAACTATTCTTGGACAAAAGGCGACGAAGATAAATTCAAGGTTTACGAAATAGTAGGCGACAAACACACGCCCGCATCAACGGTTACGGCAATCTTGAAGGATGGTCTCATGGAAATCTCCGCAACATTTGGTGGAGAAAAGATTTCAGGCGCTTCTTATCAAGCAGTTTTCAATACTGGAGTTAAGACAGTTCAAACAAATAACGACGAAACAAGCTACGACCAAGATTCAGATGTCCTTGTGTCTGAAGTGGTTTCCGACCCGAGTAATGATTTCAACAACGGTATTGCTCTTAAATTCAAGAGATTGGTAGCCGTAAACAAAGCTACCCTCAAAAATCTTGAGAAAGGTGAGTATCTGGCTCATACCATCATTGAGACCACAGACAAGAAGGATCTTGCCGGAGAATATGACAACGAAACAGATTTATTCAAAGATTGCAAATCAAAGATTTCTGTCAAAACGCTACATGGGATCACAGGAGGCACCGCCCCTGTCAATTTCATAACTCTGCCTGTAACCGACACCAAACTCAAAGTTACCGCTGTAACCATCGACGATAACAATAATTTTGTTGCCGTTTACGAGAAGACATTTTCTAAAGGGATATCGCTGACTCAAGGCAACCTCACCTCGTTCGGAGTACTGATGAGTGAAAAGACCGGCGAAACTATTAATCTCTCTACAGATGAGACCACCACAGCGACAGCTGATGAACTCACTTGGGATAGGGCTCTTGTTCATGTTATGGTTTTAAGGGACGAAAAAGGTACACCTGCGAACAACTATTATCCAGGAACGGTCGGCAAAAGCTATACGAGCACAAGATTCTATAATAACAGCACTTTAGCAATCACTCCGACGAATAGTTTGTCCATCAGTGAGATTGTATTTACAGCGACTACTGATGCCTATGCTACTGCTCTTGCAAACTCCACGTGGACAAATGCTACAGCATCCGCCAGTGGCAAAACAGTCTCAATTATCCCTACCGATGGCACTAAAGAAGTTTCGGCCGTAATCTCAGCGACAACTGGTCATACATCAATTGAAATTACTTATGGTAAACCAAAAGTAAAAGAGAAACATTCGGTAATCATTTCTTCCGATGTCAAGAATGGAACAATAACTGCGACCCCGACAACAGCTTATGCTGGCGAAAATATCACATTGACAGCGACACCTGATGGCGGATACATCCTGAGCGAATGGAATGTAACAACAGCGACTGGAAATGTCACCGTAACTGACAACGCTTTTGTCATGCCTGACGAAGATGTGACTGTATCTGCCTTATTCACTGAAAAAGGCGAAGTGAACGACGGCTCTTTGGAGCGTCCATATACAGCTGCTGAGGCTATCGCCGTGATTGATTCCGGAACTGGCCTGACCGGTAAGTATGTGAAGGGCATTGTGAAGGCAACTCCTACATTTGATGCGCGATACAATAGCTTGACATATGACATCGAGTCCGGAAAGAAGACCTTGAACATTTACAGTGGTAAGGACCTCGGTAATGTAGGTTTCGTAGGAACAGAGGACTTGAAGGCTGGTGACGAGGTTGTCGTTTACGGAGACTTAAAGTTGTTTAAAAACGATAAGACGGGTGAGACTACTTACGAATTGGACAAGAACAACTACCTTATCTCCATCAATGGTGAAACTCAAGTATATAGAGGTCTTGCAGTTTCCGGTCAGAAAACAGCCTTCACAGTGGGTGATACTTTCGAGTTCGGAGGAAAGGCTCTTCAGGTATGGCGCGGTAAGGCGGATGTGGATGTCACCGCATCTGCTACCTTCAGCGGCTACAATATGTCTACGGAAGGCAAGCAGACCGTTACCGTCACCGTAGGTGAGGAGACTGTGACTTACGATATTAATGTGCGTGCTGCCGGTGGTGCGACAGGCCTCGTCGAGTATGTTTCCACCTTTACCGATAAAAACCTGAACACAAAAGAGAAAACAATGACTTGGACATCGTCGCTTGAAGCTAATAGCTTTGACTCAGATTTAAGTCGTGGTGTTCAGTTTGGTGCTGCTAAGGGCGAGTTTACTATTACTGGAACTGGACATGAATCAAATGTTAAAAAGATTAGCGTTATCATTTCTACCAATTATGCTGGTAACACGATCTCGGCGACTGTTGGAGGCGTAGCAATCGGAAAACAGATTTCCTTGAAAAAGGATAACAATTACGAAATCGTATTTGAGTCAACAACTGAGCTGTCGGAAGATATTGTCTTTAGTGTAAATGATAAAGGTAAGTCTGTTTACATTAAATCAATTACTGTAAATCCAGCCAACTGACTACCCTCCGGCGGTGACGCCGGCGGGCAAGAACCCACGGATCGTAAGCCATACGCGGAGGTAAGAAACATTGAGACCAATGTGTTGAGTTCGACGGAGGTGACTCTGTCGGGCTCTTACACAGGGGCCAGCACTTCACCTGCCGAAGTAGGCTTTTATTGGGGCACATCCTCAAATTCATTGACAAACAAACTGACCGTCAGCTCGGTCACGGCGACAGGCACGGACAGCGGGACTTTCGAGGCTCACCTTTCGGACCTCGTTCCCGGGAAATCCTACGTTTTTCAGGCGTTCGCGCGCGTATCAGGCACAGGCGCATGCTCGTCCGACGAGCAAGTGTTCTATGCCGGCACGCCGACCGTCTTCAAGATGCCGGGAAGCGCCCAGCCTGCTGTTAACAAGGATTGGCTCGAACTCGCCTCGGCTAAGGAAGGCTCGCAGTATGTGGTAAGCACCACCTATGCCGGCGAACGGAACTACACCGTCTTCTACGACACACAGATGATGACTCCCCTCTGGACGGCATATCCATTGGACAGCAGCCACATGGGATCTCTCGACCGGCCATCGGGCTGGAGCTACAACCCGAACATTGACGAGAAGTACCAGGTCATGGTGACTGACGGAAGCTATTCGAACAGCACGTATTCGCGAGGTCACATGTGTCCGAACGGTTCGCGCAACGGCAACGCCACGATGCAGGCCCAAACTTTCTACGTGACGAATCAAGTTCCGCAGATCCAGAACAGTTTCAACAGCGGAATCTGGAGCAATCTGGAGAATGCCGTCCAGGGCATTGCCAAGAGCCACAACGAGGAGATCTACGTGGTGACGGGCGTGGCTTTCGAAAAGGAGGGCGAGACTTGCACCATAAATTACACGAGTCCCAAGTCCAGCTCCCAGAGAGTTCCCATCCCGAACTACTTCTACAAGCTGGTGCTCCGGGTGAAGTATTCCGGCAGAACGATTTCCAACGCGTCCTGCATAGCTTTCTGGTTCGACCACAAGGCCTACTCCGACAGCTACCAGAACTACACAGTCAGCGTTGACCAAGTAGAATCCTGGACCGGTTTCGACTTCTTCGTAAATCTCCCCGACGACCTGGAATCCGCCGCCGAGTCGAAGACCCCCACCTGGTCCTCGTTCACCAGTTTCTAGCCGTCACTCCACACGACAAGTCTCCGGATCTCTACCTTCTCTTCCCCTTGACTCCATCTCCTCCACACTCTTCCATTCCATCTTCATTCCACGCTTCCGCCACGTGACAGCAAAAGCCCCGGCGGGGATGGGACCTCTGGAGGCATGGTCGCCCATGACCTTGTGAATGGGTGGCAGGCGACA
>OGOJ01001188.1_pt1 | contig 20513 bp, 20 predicted proteins | sample 1552601 | NCBI WGS metagenome assembly OGOJ01 (sample SAMEA2580184, study PRJEB22360) | human gut metagenome | biome: human gut; feature: human-associated habitat; material: faeces | place: Denmark | collected 2008/2010
AAGGGTACACACCCGCGCTGCCGGTACAGCGCCAAAAACTGTCGACCTTCATGGAACTTCCTGCGTACAGGGTGGTCATAATGCCCTACGGGGTCCATGAACGCCTGAGGTCACACTTACGGTGTGAACCTCACCGGAAAGCTGCGAGATTAGGCTTTAGCCTATTATCAGTATAAAGTGAGCGAAAAGAAATGTCAAGAAAAGTAGGAAATGCTGTAAAGGGATACAGTACTGCCAAGAATTAACTATTAAAGTAGGCAAGGTGAATCATCTGTACAGATAATTCACCTTGCCCAATATGCAGAGATAAGGATGAGGAGACATAAATCAGAGCAAGGAGGCAGCCTCGCAATCAAGAAGGACCGTGACGTCCAAGTGTGGTTGCGGGAGAGTATACCAACAACAGCATGCATCTTGTTGGCACCGTTGATAGGCATGTGTTTAGTGCAAGGAACATCCCGCAGCCCCGCCGCTGCGCAATCAATTGGGTCGTGTTTTTTCTTTGCAAGAGTTTACCCGAGAAACTATTAGCAATATATACAAAAAATTTTTCAGAAAATTATTAAAAATTTTTTTAAGAATTTCTTGAAAACCGAAAGCAATCAATGTACAATATCACTATAAAGTTTAGTGTTGTAAGTACGTTACACCACATTGTTAAGGAGTGGGCATGTGAAATCGATTAATTCAGAGAACGATTTGCTGAAATCAATCATGAAGCTGATTGCACGGCAGTTTGGTGACAAATGTGAGATTGTGCTGCATGACTGGTCGGAGGGATATGACAAATCAATCGTGGCCATAGAGAACGGGCATGTATCTGGGCGAAAGGTTGGGGATCCAGGAAGCAATCTTGGACTTGAGGTGATGCGAGGTAGTTCCGATGGAACAAGCCAGTATAATTATGTGACCAGGACTAAGGATGGAAAGACTCTGCGCTCTTCGTCTCTGTATTTGACAAACGATGAGGGTGAAAAAATTGGCGCTCTGTGCATTAACTTTGATATCTCGGATATTTTGACCGCGCAGAAGACATTGGGCTATTTGTCAATGATCGAACAAGAGCAGGAAGAAAAATTTGTTAATGATGTATCTGAACTTTTAGAATATTTGCTTCAGGAAAGCGTTCGTTTGATTGGGAAGGCTCCAGATGATATGAGCAAGGAAGATAAAATGCGTGCATTGCGTTTTTTGGATGAAAAGGGGGCGCTATTAATTACCAAGTCTGGAACACGAATTTGCAAGTTTTTGGGGATTTCAAAGTTTACTCTTTATAATTATCTGGATGAGTTGCGCGGCGTGGGTAATGGGAACGGATAGGAGAAGAAAATGTCAAAATTAGGTGAGTTGAAAGAGATACTGAAGAAATTAATTGCCATTCCGTCTGTGACAGGAAATGAACATGATATCGCCATTTATATAGCGGATTATCTAAGACAGTGCGGGGTAGATTCTGTTGAACTTCAACCTGTTGAAGGAAAACGGTTGAATGTAGTTGCGCATCTCAAAGGAGAAAAGGTTGGACCGGTTGTCCTTCTCACGGGGCATATGGATACTGTGGCACCGGGAGAAGGATGGAGAACAGACCCTTTTAAAGCAACTGAACGCGATGGAAGGATTTACGGACGCGGTGCGGCGGATATGAAAGGAGGAATTGCTGCTATTTTAGTCGCGATTCGCAACGCAGCAGCGCAACGAGAGCAAATGCGTGGAGAGGCAATTATTGCTTTTGTCTGTGATGAGGAAGCGTATTCCAAAGGAGTGGATGCTTTAATTCGTTCGGGAATCAGGGCCGATTACGGAATTGCCGCCGAGCCGGAATGGGATGCCGTAATTGGCGCGGTTGGTAAGATGCTGATTAAAGTTCGTGTCTACGGGATAGCCGCTCACGGCAGCCAGCCGGAGAAGGGCATCAACGCGGTGGAGGAAGGCGCGAAGTTTCTTGCGGCGCTTGATCGGCTGCCACTTGGTCAGCACCCGAAGCTTGGCTGCCAACAATATGTGACGCTGAAGATGGAAGGTGGATTCAAGGAATACGGCGTAGTGGTGCCGGAGTATTGCGAAATATTGATCAACAAGCATACGGTACCGTCCGAGACCCGGGAAACAGTATTGCGGGATATGCGGGAATTGGTAGAACGGCTCGGTTTACGGGCGCGCTTTGAATTCGAGCTGCAGCAGCCCTACTATGATGCGTTTGATCTTGCGCCGGACTTGAAGCCCTTTGAACGGGTAAAGAACATTTTTGAAGAAGTGACGGGGCGGAAGATGAAAAGCGCATATTGTTCCGGCGTTTCCGATAATAACCGATGGGTTATTGATGCGGGAATTCCCGTCATTTGCCTTGGCCCGCATGGCGAAGGCTATCATCAGAAGGACGAGTGGGTGGAGCTTAAAACCGTAGAGCAGATGAGCGAAATATACCAACGCCTGTTGATGGAGACATAAAAGAATATTTTTTCGATTGAGCCAAAAAAATATTCTTTATAATAAAAAATATTTTTATAAAAGAGGAAGGACTTATGGAGGCAATTCGAATTAGCACAGAAAGAGCACCCGCGCCGGGCGGCTGGTATTCCCAAGCGTATAAAATAGGCAATCTTATTTATACAGCCGGTGTTACAGCGAACGATCCCGAAACGCAAAAAATGGTTGCACCGGGGGATATTATCGGGCAGACCGAGCAGATTATGAAGAATATGCAAGCTATCTTGGAGGAAGCAGGGTCGGATCTTGCCCACATCATTAAAACGATGGTGTTTGTCAAGGACATTGAGGACTTTGCAAAATTCAATGAAGCCTACAAAAAGTTCTTCCCAAATAATCCGCCGGCAAGAAGCACTATGCAAGTCGGTAATTTTTTAGGAGATATGGTGATCGAGATCGAAGCGATTGCCACCGAAAAATAAAAGAGGGAGCTAATTTATAATGAATGAGTTGTTTTCCAAAATTCAGCCAAAGCTGGACGAGAACAGGAACTGGGATTATTCAAATTATATGACGGAGCATTTCCCTCGCCGTATTTCCGGTATGGGAGATGATCGCAGAGCGTCGGAATGGATTGTTGAGAAGTTCCGCTCTTTTGGACTCGAGGCGGAAATTGCTGAATATACAGCATATAATTCTAACCCCGTCGGCTCTTTTGTAAAGGTGCTTGAGCCGGAAACAGTGACCCTAGAGAGCAGGCCGTGCTGCCATATCTCCTCTACGCCACTGGAGGGAGTTGAGCTGGAGCTTCTGTATCTCGGCGCCGGCGACTACTGCGATTATGAGGGGAAGGATGTACGCGGCAAGGCGGTCTTGGTGGAGGTCTCCTATAGCCCGGCTACGCCAGAGAAGGCAAGGATCGCCTATGAGCATGGCGCCGCAGCGATGGTGTGCGCGAACTGGGGCGAGGACGGAAAGACGGAGCAGGACTATATCTGCGGACGCGGTCTGAAGTCTGTCTGGGGCAATCCAACACCTGAAACATGGAAGGATATTCCCCAGATTATAGGCGTCAGCTTGACCCACAGTGGAGGAATCTATCTTAGAACGCTGTGCGAGAAAAACGAACACGTCAAGGTCAATATCAGTTCTCAGGCGACGCGCAGCTGGGATGTGCTTCCTTTCCCTGTCGGGTTTCTGCGCGGCAGTGAGGAGCCGGAAAAATATCTGCTTGTCAATGGCCATATCGATGCGTGGGAGCCTGGCGTGACTTGTAACGCGACCGGAGACGGTACAATTATCACCCTTGCGGAGCAGTTGGCCAAACTTAAGGGTAAAATCAAGCGCAGCATCTATTTCGTTTGTTGGAATGGACATGAGATTGCGGAGAGCGCCGGTTCGACCTGGTGGGTCGACAAGCACTGGGACGATCTGCAGAAAAACTGTATCGGTGGCATTAATATTGACTCTACCGGCATGCTTCACGCGGTGCAGTACGAATGCACGGCATCGCGCGAGGTGATGGACTTCACCAAGGCAAAAATCAAAGAAGTGCTGGGCGAGGACACAAATGTTCTGCCTCTGAATAAATTTGGTGATCAGTCCTTCTTTGGCATCGGCATTACCTCTATCGTTGGACGCATGGGAATGTCGGACGAGTACATCGAGAAAACGCACGGAGCGAATTTGGGCTGGTGGAACCATACCATAAAGGACGGTATGGACAAAGTTGACAGAAAGAACCTGAAAAAGGATCTGGATGTTGCCGCCGCGATTATCTGCGATTATGTAAATGTCCCTGTGCTGCCTTGTGACTTCACGCGAACCTGCGCAGATGCCAAAAAGAGCCTTCGGGATATTATGGCAAAAGCAGACCCCTACATTGAGATGGAAAGCATTTATGAAGGATTTTCCGCCCTGGAGCAAAAAATTGCCCGAATCAATGATTTCCGGGCCGAACTGGCGGATTGCTCAATGACAGATAATCGAGTGAAGCTGCTCAATACCTTATTGCTTAAGCTGAGCCGCTGCCTGACATGGGTTCTCTATACCTACACCGATCGCTTTGAACAGAATTCCTACGCATATACGCCGGCGGCACGCGCTATTCCCATGCTTGCAGCAGCGGTAGATCTCGCTGCGATGGCCCCTGATTCTCTGGAGTATCATTTGAATCTGACTGAAGCAATGCGTAATCGCAATCGTGTTGCGCAAGCGGTAAATGATGCCAACGAGTTTGCGGAGCTCTACTTGTCCCTGATTGACAGTGCCAACTAATTTAACTGATTAAAAAGGAGAGAAAAACTATGAAAAAGCATCGAGTAAACCGTATTATGACATTTATTCTGGTACTCGCACTTTCTGTAAGCACCCTCCTGACCGGTTGTGGCAAGAATAATGACAAAATTGTTTTGGGGTGGATTGGACCATTGACAGGCGAGATGACAATCTGGGGAACAGCAGAAATGCAAGCTCTAACGATGGCGGTCGAAGACACTAATGCTGCTGGCGGCTTGTTGGGAAAAGAGGTTGAACTGAAGACCTATGACAATCGCGGCGATGCAGTTGAAACCACAAATGCGGCGAAGAAAGCAATCCAGCAAGATGGATGTATCGCGCTGTTTGGTTGTAATACATCGGCGTGCGCGATTGCGCTTTCAGAGGTCTGCGCGCAGTTTAATATCCCTCAGATTGCAACAACGGCAACAAACAGCAAGCTGACGCAGGATGATGACGGCACAGTACACCCCTATACCTTCCGCGTTTGCCTCTCCGATCCCCAAATGGGCGATGTCATGGCGCAGTATGCCTACAAGGAGATGGGGCTTCGTTCTGTTGCGATTATCTATGAGATCGGCAGTGATTATTCCCTGGGCGTTACGCAGAACTTTACGGATTCCTTTGTGAAATGCGGAGGCAATGTCGTCATTACCGAAGCGTACAACAGCGGGGATGTGGATTTCCGCGCCCAGCTGACAAAGATTGCGAATACGGATTTTGACGCGCTGTTTATTCCCGCAAACTACAAAGAGGTTGGCTTGGTTGCAAATCAGGCAAGAAACATGGGCATTACGCAGCAGCTGATCGGGCCTGACGCATGGCAGGTGGACGACTTATTTGCCCTTGCGGCGGACGCTATGGAAGGCGGGTATTTTGTCAGCGGCACAGATATTACCTCCGATGCCTTAAAAGCATTCAGCGAAAAATTTCATGAGAAATTTGATTATTATCCAAGCGAAATTGGCACAAACGCCTTCTTCGCGACCGATGCATTTCTTATGATGAAAAATGCGATTGAGACTGCGGGTGAAGCAAATTCGGAGAAGATCAGAGATGCACTGGAGAACACAAAGGAACTGCAATGCCTGACAAGTAAGATTACCGTGATGCCGCAGAATCACAATCCCTTGCGTTCGGCTACGATTTTTACGATTAAAGATGCCGCTTTTGTACGTGTTACGGATTTTGAATTACAGAGTAATTGACCTTACGTGGGGAGATGCTGGGAGACAGCTTTGCTGTCTCCCGGCTACGGAGGATGACCATGTTTTTACAACAGCTTTTTAATGGACTTTCGGTAGGTAGCATATACGCGTTGATGGCTGTCGGTTATTCCTTAATCTACAGCCTTCTGAACTTTACTAATTTTGCACACAGCTTGACTGTTACATTAGGCGCATTTGTTGCATTCTTCGTTACAAGCACGGCGCTTCAAAACTTGACGGTGGGCATCCTTGCAGCGGTTGCGGTTGCGGGAGCAGCCGCGATGCTGATTCAAAAGACTGCCTATAGCCCACTTTTGAAGAAAAATGTTCGAAGGATTTATTTGACAATAGCGGGACTTGGCACAGTTACGATCGGTGAAAACCTGATGATTATCGGATTTACGGGCCGTTTTCGCGCGTATCCCGTCAATTTCTCCAGTGATATGATCTCTATTTTCGGAGCGTCCGTCGGAGAGGTGGATTTGATCATATTTTTGCTAAGCGTTGTAGCGTTGGTTGCTGTGGAAATTCTGATTCAAAAAACTAGATTTGGCCTTGCAATCAGAGGGGCATCTTATGATTTGAATACAACGGCAATTATGGGAGTCAATATTCAGCGTCTCATCCTGACAGTATTTCTTGTAGCCGGCTCTTTAGCAGGACTTGCAGGGGCGCTCCTTGGTGCCAAGTACACGGCATACCCCACGCTTGGAGCAAGCATGACAAATAAGGCGTTTGTCAGCGCTGTGGTCGGTGGGCTTGGGAGCATACCGGGCGCTGTGGTCGGCGCAATGATTCTGGGTATCGGTGAGACGATGATAGCGGGCTATATTTCTTCGTCATTGCGTGATTTGTTCGCATATATGATGCTGGTTATCATTTTAATTGTTCGCCCGGTGGGAATTATGGGGCGGTCCTCTGAGGATAAGGCGTAATTAGGAGAGAAAGCATGGATTATTGGATTGGTGTATTTACGCTGACCTGTATTTATTTGATAGCGATACTTGGCGTCAGCGTCCTCTATGGCTTTACAGGGCTGTTTACCATGGGTCATGCCGGATTTATGTCTCTTGGAGCCTATACCTCCGCAATTATCACAATTTATTTTGGCGTACCCAATTTTGTCGGTATCGTGGCGGGAGTATTGGTCGCTGCGCTGATCGGCGTACTGATAGGCATCCTAACGTTGCGGATGAGCGGCGATTATTTTGTAATTGTCACGCTGGGCATCGGAGAGGCAATTCGCATTATTATTCAGAATTTAACCGGTATCACAGGCGGAGCGCGCGGGCTGCAGGGAATCCCTTCCGGTAGCCCGGCTTGGATGGTTGCGGTCGTATTGGTAACAGTTGTTGTGTTCCTTGCTAATTTCAAGCGTTCTAAGCTTGGAAGAAATTGCATTGCAATTCGCGAGGAACCGCTGGCCGCTGCCGCATGCGGTATTGACGTTTTCCGTCATAAACTGCTGGCAATGGCGATTAGTTGTGCGCTGTGTGGGCTGAGCGGCGCGTTGCTCGCACATTACATGCATTATCTTGTCCCGACAATGTTCAACATGGCCAAGTCAAACGAACTGATTATGACAGCAATCCTTGGCGGACGCGGCAGCATCACGGGAACGCTGATCGCGGGCGCGGTATTGATTCCGCTGCCCGAGTTCCTCCGGTTTGGTTCGGCGCAGGAATGGAGAATGGTTCTTTATGGACTGCTGGTAGTTATTACAATTATTTTCCGTCCTACGGGCCTTGTTGGTGGCAAGGAAATAACACCGAAGGCCATTCGACAGTTCGGAATGCAAATGCGGCAGCGGTTACATCGAATGAATGGAGTGGTCCGGAAGGGGGATGGAGAGCATGAATAACCTCCCGTTTTTTTCCATTAAAGGACTTCATAAAAACTTTGGTGGAGTTATCGCAACAAATAATGTATCGATTGATATAAACAAAAACGAGATATTTGGAATTATCGGGCCGAACGGAGCGGGAAAGACTACGCTTTTTAATATGATTACCGGCGTGTATCACCCATCAGAGGGACATATCTTTCTGGAGAGTACCCAGCTTGACGGAATGCCCGTGCATAAAATCGCTCAGGCAGGCGTGGCGCGTACATTCCAGAATATCCGTTTGTTTTCGGATTTGACCTGCTATGAGAATGTAAAGACCTCATGTCAGAAAAACGTCCACTATGGCTTTTTAGACGGTATTCTAAGAACCTCTCGCTGTCGAAGCGAAGAGGCAAGGCTTGATAACGAGTGCAAAGAATACCTCAGGGAAGTAGGCCTATGGGAACAGGCGAATGTGCTGGCCCGAAATTTACCATATGGAATGCAGCGCCGTCTTGAGATTGCCCGCGCAATGGTTACCTTTCCCAAGTTGCTGCTGCTCGACGAACCGGCTGCAGGCATGAACGAGGAAGAGTCCCGCCAGCTGACAGAAATTATCAAGGAGCTGCGCGATAAGCACGATGTAACGATTATTATCATCGATCACCACATGGATGTTATTATGGATGTGTGCGACAAAATTACTGTTATCAATTTTGGCACGCAGATTGCAACCGGAGCGCCAGAGAGCATTCAAAGCAATCCGGATGTAATAGCAGCCTATCTGGGGGAGAATGAATCATGATTGAGATTAAAAATCTGCACTACTCTTACGGAAAGATTACGGCGCTGCGCGGGATCAATTTAGCAGCGAACTCCGGGGAAATTACCGCAATCATCGGGGCGAACGGCGCGGGAAAATCCACCCTGATGAAGTGCATTGCAGGTCTGCTCAAGCCAAATATCGGTGAGATCCTCTGCGATGGGGAAAGACTGCCGGCGGAGCCGCACAATGTGGTTAAGCGCAATATTGTTCTGGTTCCAGAGGGAAGATGGATTTTCCCAAACTTAACAGTTGAAGAAAACCTGAAAATGGGTGCGTATACCGTCAAGGATAATACGGAGAACATGGAAAAGGCATATGCCATGTTCAACCGTTTGGGAGAGCGCAAGCGGCAGTTGGCCGGAACGCTTTCCGGCGGGGAGCAGCAAATGCTGGCGATTGCGCGTGCACTGATGTCGAATCCGAAAACAATTCTTTTTGATGAGCCGTCCCTGGGACTTGCGCCGCTGATTGTTAATGATGTAATCGATATGATTCAGCGTGTCAACAGGTCCGGAATTTCGGTTATAGTCGTCGAGCAGAATGCAAAAAAAATACTGACAATCGCAAACCGCGCTTATGTGATGGAGCAAGGAAGGATTGTAAAGAGCGGCAGCGGGCAGGAGTTGGCGAGCGATAGCTCGATTGTGGAAGCATACCTTGGCGGTAGACGCGGAAAGTAGGGAGAATATTATGACAGAAAAGACTTGGAAAGCTACGCTTGATTATTTTGGGCTGGAGGGGCAAGTGGCCATCGTGACCGGCGCCGGTAACGGCATCGGAGAGGCAACAGCAACTATGCTCGCAAACCTTGGTGCGAAGGTCGCTGTTTGCGACATTGAAATTGCTCGCGCCGAACGAGTAGCACAGAATATTACGAATTGCGGAGGGACCGCAATCGCGGTCGCCTGCGATGTCGGTAGTCAGGAGCAGATAGAGCGAGCCGTCGAGGAGGTCGCCGCACAGCTTGGTTCCATAGATATTCTGGTAAATAACGCGGCAGGCTTTGGCGGGGGAAAGACATTGGATCAGGTAGATCTAAAGGAGTGGGACCGGCTGATTCATTTGAATCTGACCAGCGCCTATATGTTCTCCATGGCGGTTCTCCCTTATATGAAAGAGAAAAAACACGGAAAAATCTGTAATGTCAGTTCGGGCTCCGGTATTATCGGTGATAATACGGACGTTCACTATGCCTCAGCGAAGGCGGGCCTGATCGGAATGACAAAGGAGATGGCAACAGAGTTGATGCCATTTCAGATCAATGTCAACGCGCTTGGCACGGGCTTGACGGATACGAGAATGTCTCGCAGGAGCTATTGGGAGCAAAAGAAGAACAGTATTTCATGGCATCGTGTGGGTGAGCCGAAGGATCAGGCAGCTGCAATTACATATTTGGTTTCGGAGGCAGCTGAGTATTTGACGGGACAGGTTATTTGCCCTAACGGCGGGGCATGGATGCATGGGTAAAAATGATGAAAGATTATTTGAAAATTGCGGGGAAAGCGGCAATTGTATCTGGCTCTGCACAGGGAATTGGAAAAGGAATCGCAAAAGGACTTGCATCTTACGGTGCAAAAGTCATAATCTGTGATATCAATGATGAGCTTGGATTGCAGACTGTAGAGGAAATCCGCGAGGATGGTGGGTGCGCAGAATTCTGTTCTTTTGATGCGCTTTCATCGGAGAGCATAAAACGACTTGTGGATAAGACAAAGCAGAAGTTTGGCAGTGTGGATATTGTAGTTAACAGCGTAGGTGGAGGCGAGCAGCCTCGTGGCTTTGAGACATTGTCAGATGATGATTGGGATCGGATTATTCGCCTGAATCTTTATAGCATGTTCTATATGTGTAGAGCAGCATTTCCATATATGAAAGAACAGCTGTCAGGGAAGATCGTTAATATTAGCTCTGGATTTGCCCTTGCAGGTGGCGATTACTGCGCGCACTACGCTACGGCCAAAGCTGGCGCGATTGGATTTACAACATCGCTTGCAAAGGAAATGGCGCCATATAATGTAAACGTTAATGTCATTCCTGTCCCGACGACAGATACACCGCTGCTACGGGCAACACTTAGTCAGGAAATGATTCAGCGAGAGATTGATGTGACTCCAATGAAACGCATTGCGACAACGGAGGATATTGCTGATACGGTGCTTTTTTTGGTGTCCGATGCGGCTCGCTATATTACCGGACAGATCATTGCTCCGAATGGAGGAAGGAGAATGCTGGTGTGACAGCATTAGAAAGACTCTATAACGCGGCAGTGGTGCCCGTCGTCGTGCTCGACGACGCGGCGGATGCGGTGCCGACTGCTAAGGCGCTGCTTGCGGGCGGCGTGGACGTGATGGAGATCACGTTCCGCACGGCGGCAGCCGCCGATTCCATCGCGGCAGTCGCCAAGGAATGCCCCGACATGCTCGTGGGCGCGGGCACGGTCATCACACTCGAGCAGTGCAAGAAGGCCGTCGCCTGCGGCGCAAAGTTCATCGTCTCCCCGGGCTACAGCGAGGAGGTCGTGAGCTGGTGCGTGGAAAATGATATCGCCATCACCCCGGGCTGCGTCACGCCGACCGAGATCATGGCCGCGATGTCCCACGGCCTGAAGGTCGTGAAGTTCTTCCCGGCGAACGTCTACGGCGGCCTGAGCGCAATGAAGGCGCTCTCCGGTCCCTTCGGCGGCATCAAGTTCATCCCCACCGGCGGCGTGAACGACAAGAACCTTGCCGAGTATATCTCCGCGCCGTTCATCCATGCCGTCGGCGGCAGCTGGCTGTGCGCCAAGGCGGACATCGCCGCGCACAACTTCGACAAGATCACGAGCCTCTGCAAGGAGGCGCGCAGGACCGCGCTCGGCTTTGAGATCGCGCACGTCGGCGTGAACGCCGGCGACGCGGAGGAGTCCCTTGCGGTGTGCCGCGCGCTCGACGCGGCCTTCGGCTTCGGCGTGAAGGAGGGCAACAGCTCCAACTTCGCCGGCAGCGGCGTGGAGGTCATGAAGAGCCCCTACCTCGGCAAAAACGGCCACATTGCGGTCAAGACCAATTCCATTCCCCGCGCGGCGGCGGAGCTTGCCAAGAACGGCTTCACGCTTGACGAGTCCACCGCCAAGTACAAGGGCGAGAAGATGGTCGCGGTCTATCTCAAGCAGGAATTCGGCGGCTTTGCCGTGCACCTGCTGCAGAAGTAAGGGAGGAACGAACGATGAAATTTCTGACTTTCGGTGAGATCATGCTGCGCCTGAAGGCGCCCGGACAGGAGTGCTTCTTCCAGTCCCCGATGCTCGAAGCGACCTTCGGCGGCGGCGAGGCGAACGTTGCCGTCTCCCTTGCCAACTACGGCGAGGACGCAGCTTTCCTGACGGTCCTGCCCGATAACGCCATCGCGGACGCCTGCAAGGCGGAGCTGCGCCGTTTCGACGTGGATACCAAGCGCATCGTCACGGGCGAGGGCCGCATGGGCATCTACTATCTCGAGGGCGGCGCGAACCAGCGCCCGAGCAAGGTCGTCTACGACCGCGCGTGGTCTGCCATCGCGCTGGCCAAGCCCGGCGATATCGACTGGGACAAGGCTTTTGAGGGCGTGGAGTGGTTCCACATCACCGGCATCACGCCCGCCATCAGCGAGAGCGCGATGGAGCTTTCCGTTGAGTCCGTCAAGGAGGCGAAGAAGCGCGGCATCACCGTTTCCTGCGACCTCAACTACCGCAAGAACCTCTGGAAGTACGGCAAGAAGGCGAGCGAGGTCATGCGCGAGATCGCAAAGTATGTCGACGTGGCCATCGCCAACGAGGAAGACGTGCAGAAGTCCCTTGAGATCACCGTGGACGATGTGAACGTCGAGTCCGGCGAGCTGGACCGCGCAAAGTACAAGGCGCTCGGTGACAAAGTGCTCGCGGCGTATCCCGATATGAAGATGATCGCCATCACGCTGCGCGAGAGCCACAGCGCCGATTGGAACGGCTGGGCGGCCTGCCTGAACGACGGCAAGGACTTCTACGTTTCCAAGAAGTACGAGATTCGCGACATCGTGGACCGCGTCGGCGGCGGCGACAGCTTTGCCGGCGGCCTGCTCTACGGTCTCAACCACTATGAGGACAAGCAGTCCGCGCTGGAGTTTGCCGTGGCAGCGAGCTGCCTGAAGCACTCGGTCATCGGCGACTTCAACCGCGTGAATGTTTCCGACGTGACCAAGCTCATGGGCGGCGACGGCACCGGAAGAGTGCAGAGGTAAAGCGGATGAGCTGCTTTTACTGCGAAAAGGACGAGCGGCTGCTGGCGCTGATGACGCCGCTGACCGAGCTTCAGTGGTCGGATGTTTATCTTTTCAATGACCAGAAGCACAAGGGTCGCTGCGTCGTGGCGCTCAAAGACCATCACGACGAGATGTTCGAGCTCGATGACGAGCAGCGCAGCGGTTTTTTTGCCGAGGTTTCCCTCGTGGCGCACGCGATCGCGAACTACACGAAGGCAGATAAGATCAACTACGCGATCTACGGCGATATCGTTTCGCATTTCCATGTGCACCTCGTTCCGAAGCATCGGGACGGTTTGCAGTGGGGCGGACCCTTTACCGATACGCTGCCGAAGGTGACGCTGAGTGCGGAGGAATTCAAAGCGGTCGGCGACGGCCTTCTCGGCGAGCTGGAAAAGCTGAAAAAATGATGAAAAATGGGATGTACCGCGCGGTACATCCCATTTTTTGTCGGTCAGGATCATTCCATATAGGCGCCCTTCATGGGGCTCACGGCATGCTCGGCATAACGCTTGAGCAGGCCTTTTTTGTATTTGGGCGGCTTTGCCTGCCAGCGCGCGCGGCGCGCGGCAAGAATGGCGTCGATCTCGCCGGGCGTTTTTTCCTCGCCCTTCACGCCGACGATCGCCAGCACGCGGCCGGGAACATCGATGCGGATCAGATCGCCCTCTTCCACCAGCGCGATCGGCCCGCCGACAGCAGCCTCGGGGCTGACGTGGCCGATGACCGGGCCGCGGCTTGCACCGGAAAAGCGCCCGTCGGTGATGAGAGCTACGCTGGAAGCGAGCGCCGGGTCTGCGCAGATGGCCTCGCCGGTATAGAACATCTCGGGCATCCCGCTGCCGCGCGGACCCTCATAGCGGATAAAGACCGCGTCGCCGGGGCGGACGTCGCCGTGCAGCACGGCCGCGATGCACGCTTCCTCGCTGTCGTAGGGCTTTGCTCGCAGCGTGACCTGAAACATCTCTTTGGGGCAGGCGGTGTGCTTGATGACGCAGCCCTCGGGGGCGAGGTTGCCCTTGAGGATGGCAATGCTGCCGTCTGTGCCCTTGGCGTTTTCGAACGTGCGGATGATGTCGGTGCGCGGCGGCCTGCGGCTCAGATGTGCGGTTTTTTCGCGCAGCAGCTCGTCGCAGTGCTCGTAAAAGCCGCTCTTTTTCAGCGCGTCCAGATTTTCGCCGAGCGTTTTCCCAGTCACCGTCATTGCGCCGAGGTGCAGCATGGAGCGGATCTCCTCCATCACGCGGGGGACGCCGCCAGCATAGTAGAAATACTGCGCGGGCCAGTCGCCCGAGGGACGGATGTTGAGCAGATAGTGCGCCCCGCGGTGCATCCGGTCGAAGGTGTCAGCATCGATCTCGATGCCGAATTCGTGCGCGATGGCGGGCAGGTGCATCGTCGCGTTGGTGGAGCCGGAGATCGCGGCGTGGACCATGACGGCGTTTTCAAAGCTTTCTTTGGTCACGATGTCCTGCGCGCGGATGCCCCTCTCCACCAGCTTGAGCAGCTGGACGCCCGCGTCGTAAGCGGCCTTTTTAAGCTCCGGGGCGGTGGCGGGCATCAGCGCGGTGCCAGGCAGCATCAGCCCAAGGGCCTCGGCCATGATCTGCATGGTGGAGGCTGTGCCCATAAAGGAGCACGCGCCGCAGCTGGGGCAGGCGTTGTGCTTATAATAGCGCAGCTGCTGGCTGGAGATGACGCCGGTTTTTTCCCATGCGTCGAATTTGCCGATCTGCTCGAGCGTCAAGAGCTCGTTGATCGCGCAGGCGGGATCCTGCACGGTGTATTCCTCCGGCAGGGGATGGGCTTCCATGACACCACCAGTGACGACGATGGCGCTCATTTCCTTGAGCCGCCCGATGCTCATCAGCATGGCGGGAACGGCCTTGTCGCAGCTTGCGATGAATATGCCGCCGTCAAATCCGCTTGCGTTCGCCTGCGCCTCCACCAGATCGACGATGGCTTCACGGTGGGCGAGGGAGTAATTGATGCCGTCGTGTCCCTGTGCGATACCGTCGCACAGATCGGTGGCAAAATAGCGGGCGGCTTTGCCGCCGTGCTCGTTGACCGCCTGCACGGCCTGTCTTACAAATTGATCGAGATGCGCGCTGCCGGGATGGCTGTCGCCAAAGGTGCTCTCCACCATGATCTGGGGTTTGCTCAGATCATCAATCGTCCATCCCATGCCGATCTTCAGCGGATCGCTCTCTGGTGCAAGTGCGCGTACCTGCTGAGAATGTAATTCCATTATAGACCCCTCCCCGTACAATTTGTCATTTTGAAGCGAAAATCATCAGATAATTTCTTGACATATTATAACGAAGTATGCCGAGGCTGACAAGTAAAAATAGTGTGATTTTGCGCATCCGGAAGAGGAGAGCTTTTGAGACGCTGTGTGCCGGGGGGTGAAAGAGAGCAGATCATGCTGGCGTCAGTCGGCGGCGTCGGTGCAGTAAAAAACGTAACGCTCGGCGTGTTCAACAGTGAGAAACTCCAATACGAATCGCAACAATTTAGCGTAAGTGTTTGAGGGTAGTATGCGTAGTCCTGAGACAACAATAAAGCCGTGCGAGGGCAATCGGACGAAATGGGTTCAGCTCACAGAATAAGGAATTATTATAGCGAGGAGGGTTAGACACTCGAAACATAAAAAAATATACATTTCAGATAATAGGACAGGAAGTAGATCCGTCCTTAGAGAGAATTATTTCTTAGTGTCCGGTAGCAGCTTTTGCTTTATGATGAAAAGGTGATCCGGGAGAACGACTATGTGCCCAGCAGCGTGGCCAGAACGCTCAAGTCCAGAAAGAGCGGGATCATCGGTATGATCGTGCACACCCTGCGCTATCAGGTCGGAGCACAGACCGTGACCGGGATCAATGAAGTGTGCAACCGCTACGGCTACGGAACGATGGTCTGCTGCAGTGAAAATGATCCGGCGAAGGAGCTTCAGGCGCTCCAGCTTTGCCTGAACCAGCAGGTCGAGGGATTTGTGATTGTTCCAGTGGTGGAGTCGGTCGAACCGTATCAGGCGATCTGTGAAAAAGGAACGCCGGTGGTATTGTGTACGCGAAATCTTCCGGGGTGGCCTTACGGCAGCGTTTATGTTCGGCATGAACGAAAACGAGGCCGTTGCCATGGTCGGCCGGATGGAGACACGGGTGCCGGAGGCAATCGACGCATTGCTCCACGGCGAACCGGAACGGAAAAAGGCTGTATTTGCGATCAATACGCACACGTTTTTTCTGGTGCTTCGAGAGCTTGAACACCGTAAGGTGCGTATTCCGGATGATCTGGGTGTGTGCGGCTATGATGCGTTGGGCTGGTCGGAGCTGGTCTATCCAGGAATTTCCTCGATTTACCAGCCGATGCGTCAAATGGGCGTTCAGGCAGGGGAAAAGATCATTGAGGCACTGCAAATGGAACGATGAGTCAGGGGACTGACGAACTGGAAGGGGAACTGACCTTTCGCCACGGTGAAAGCGCCGATCGGCGACAATCTCTTTTTCCATCAGGCGATCGACATGGCGCAAGAGGGAGATGTGATCGTGGTAGATGGCGGCAGCGGATGCAACCGCTCGCTGGCCGAAGAGATCATGCTGCGCGTCGCCTGCAAAAAGGGCAGCGTGGTAGACGGCTGCCTGCGCGATCTGGACGGCAAAAACGTCGCTTTTCTCGGCAGCTATAGCGAGCTCTATCACTGAAGCTCAAAACCCATGCGATCAGTGGATTTGTGAGAATAAGACCCATATCTGAAAAAAGAGATGGAAAGAAGCCTGACTCCTTTCCATCTCGATTTATATGAAGGAATGCGATGTGCGAATGAGGAATAATTAGGGAAACCGCCGACTTTCTCAGCGCTCTTTTGCACCGCTTGGGAGGATCGTGGAGATAGACAAAAACTGCCGTGTACGCGGGCGAAAGGTGATGGATATTTACCGCAAACATACCGTTGCGGTAGGGAGCTGATTGTGTTATGATTCATCAAAAAGGCACAGGCCCGGCCTGTTTTCCCGCATCCTGCGGCACAGGATAATAGGGAAGCGGAAACGGCGGGCGGGACCTTGAAAATTGACAAAACAGAAAGGATCACTTGACGATGAAACCCAAATTTGACGGCTACGCGGCGCAGTACGACGCCTGGTTTATGGAAAACGAAAACGTGTTCCAGAGCGAATTCCGCCTGTTTGAAAAGGCGCTCGGCGATATTTCGGGCAAGCGCATGCTCTCCGTCGGCTGCGGCAGCGGCCTGTTCGAGAGCATGATCGATTGCAGCGGTATCGAAGGCATTGAGCCCTCCCGTGACATGGGTGCCATCGCAGAGAAGCGCGGCGTGAACGTGGTGGCCTTCGGCGCGATCGAGGAGGTCGAGCTTGAGGAGAACGCCTACGACATCATCTATTTGAACGGCAGCTCCAGCTATATGGAGGACCTGACGCGCGCGTTCGACGTGTGCAAAAAGGCGCTCAAGCCGAACGGCAAGTTCATTTCGCTGGATGTGCCCAAGGAGAGCGCGTTCGGCTTCATGTACCTTCTCGCCAAGGCCGTTGGCACGTTCGACCACCCGTCCCTGCGCGGTGTCATGCCCAAGCTGCCGTATCCGCTCGAACTGTGCTGCGCGGGCGTGTGGCACTCGACCGAGGAAAAGGTCGACGCGCTCAAATCGCTCGGCTTCCACGATTTTGACTTCTACCAGACGCTCTTGAAGAACCCCATGTACACCAACGAGAGCGTGGAGGACGTCGTCCCCGGCTACCAGAGCGGCGGCTACGTCGCACTTATCGCCCACAAATGAGCGGGGAGAACAGAGTGAAGCTCTCCGAGAGGATCTACGAGCGGGCAAAGGCGCTCTGGCCGCGGTATCTGACCCATCCGTTTGTGACGGAGATGGCGGACGGCACGTTGCCGAAGGAAAAGTTCCGCTACTATATGGTGCAGGATTATCTGTACCTGCGGGATTACGTGAAAATTTTTGCGGCGATCCTTCAGAAAACCGACGACTTCGAGCAGATCCGCTTTTTGAGCGGGGAGATGGCGAACACGATCGACGAGACGTTCCGCACGCATCTTCCGTACATGAAGCGCCTCGGCGTCACGGAGGAGGAGATCGCCGAGGCGCGCCCGCACATCGACAACAGCGCCTACAGCCATTACATGCTCTGCGAGGCGCAGGCGGGGGATGTGCTGACGGGGCTCGTGACGCTTTTGAACTGCTCGTGGAGCTATGCGTATATTGCCGAGCAGATGGTGGAGCGCTACCCAAGCGCCCTGCACGATGAGAACTACGGCGCGTGGTTCGCGGGCTACGTTTCCGAGGAGTACCGGCAGACGAATCAGGCCTTGATCGACCGGATCGACGCGCTCGCCGAAGTGATCGACGAAAAGAAGGCGCAGCGGCTCTGCGAGATCTTCGAAAATTGCTGCCTTTTTGACCTGCGCTTCTGGGACATGGTCTACACGGTGGGCGAGAACTGAACAGGAAAGAAAAGCCGGAGCAGCCTGAGCTGCTCCGGCTTTTTCATTAAAAAGAAAGGAAATTCACGGTTCCACGTTGGCGTGCTCCATCAGGTCGATGAGTACGCGGATGCCCTGCAAATACGAGCGGACGAGAAGACGCTCGTTCGTGCCGTGCACGCCGGAGGCGGCCTCCGTGGGCTCGGTCATAAACGGGCTGCACCGCAGGCACGTGTCGCAGATCTCCTCATAGCGGTGCGCGTCCGTCGCGCCCGCGGTCATCGACGGGATGAACACGACATCCGGGAAGTAGCGCTGCATGCTCTCGACGACCCTGCGATAGCCGTAGCCGTCGCGCTTTGCGATGGCGGAGGGGTCGTTCGCTTGCAAAAAGCGCATCTCGACGCCTTTGTCCTGTACGGCCTCACGGCAGTGGGCCATGACGCTCTCGACCGTGTCTCCGTCCGCCAAGCGGAAGTTGATGACCGCGGTCATGTCCTGCGGCATCACATTGCACGCGGCGCTGCCGCCGTGGATCATCGTGGGCGCGATGGTGGTGGTGACAAACGGGAATAGGCCGGGCGAGCCCATGCAGCAGGCCGCGATGGCGTCCGCGTTGCCCGCAACATCCTGCACAAGAGTCTTGAGCGGCTCCTCGGTGATGTATGGAGCGAGGGTTTCAAACGCGCCGGTCATGGCGCTGTTGAGGTGCACGGAAAACGGCGCGCGCGTGATGTCGGCGATCGCGCCGGAGAGACGAGCGAGCGACGTGCCGCCGAACGGGCGGCTCGAATGCCCGCCGATGCTGTGGACAGAGAACTCCAAGTCGGCGTAGCCCTTTTCCATCAGCTGCACGCTGCTGATGGCCGTCTCCGGCGCGCCGAAGGCCGTGCCGGGCTCAATTTTGCAGCCGCCCTCGTCAAGAACGAATTCGAGCGTCACGCCCTGCGCCTTCAAATGCTCGGCGATGGCGAGCGCGCCTAAGTTGATGGTCTCCTCGTCGTCGCCGAAGGCGAGATACGCCGTGCGGGCAAAGGATTTGCCGTGGGCGAGCAGATATTCCGCGGCCTCCAGCACGCCGAAGACCTGCTCTTTGATGTCAAGCGTGCCGCGGCCCCAGATATAGCCGTCCGCGATGTCGCCGGAAAAGGCGGGATGCGTCCAGTCCTGCTCTGTGCCCTCAACAACGGGAACGACGTCCTGATGCGACATGTAGAGGCAGGGGCGCAGAGAAGCATCGCTGCCGGGGATGGTGATGAGCACGGCGTGGTGGCCGATGCGCTCAAACGTGCCCACACGCATGATGTTGGGGTAGCTTGCCTTGATGTGCGCGTGCAGCTTGTCGAACTCCGTGTAGTCCGTCCGGCTGTGGTCAAAGTAGTTGATGGTCTTGCACCGGATGGCGGCGGACAGGCGCGCGGCCGCGCCCTCGCCGTCCAAGTCGGGATAATTGCCCTCCAGGGCAAAAAAATCGGTCACTTTTTTCTGTATCATGCCATTTTATCCTCCAGATAACGGCTGAGAAACTCACGCGTGCGCGGCTCCTTGGGGTTACCGAAGACCTCCTTGGGCGAGCCCTGCTCTAAGATAACCCCCTGATCCATGAAGACGACGCGGTCGCTCACTTCCTTGGCAAACGCCATCTCGTGCGTGACGACGACCATCGTCATGCCCTGCTGAGCGAGGTTTTTCATGACGTCCAGCACCTCGCCGACGATCTCAGGGTCGAGCGCGGAGGTCGGTTCGTCGAAGAGCATGATCTCCGGTTCCATGCACAGCGCACGCGCGATGGCGACGCGCTGCTTCTGCCCGCCGGAGAGGCGGCGGGAGTCAGCGTGGATGAAGTCGGCAAGGCCGACGGTCGTTAAGTGCTTGATGGCCGTGGCCTCGGCCTGCGTCTTGGGGATGTGCTTGACGTCCATGGGAGCGAGAGTGCAGTTGTCAAGCACGGACTTGTTGTTGAAGAGGTTAAAGCCCTGGAACACCATGCCGATCTTCTGGCGCAGGGCGTTCAGGTTGACCTTTAAGTCCATTAAATCCTGCCCGTCGAACCAGATGTGGCCCGAGTCGGCCTCTTCCAGTAAGTTGATGCAGCGCAGCAGCGTCGATTTGCCGGAGCCGGACGCGCCGATGATGCACACGACCTCTCCGCGGTTGACCTCAAGGTCAATGCCCTTGAGCACGTGCAGGTCGCCGAAGGACTTTTCGAGCTGTTCGATTTTGATGATGGGATCGTTCGTCA
>OGOJ01001195.1_pt1 | contig 20452 bp, 20 predicted proteins | sample 1552601 | NCBI WGS metagenome assembly OGOJ01 (sample SAMEA2580184, study PRJEB22360) | human gut metagenome | biome: human gut; feature: human-associated habitat; material: faeces | place: Denmark | collected 2008/2010
GCCGGCCAAGGCGCTCGACCTGCTCGACGAGGGCGCGGCGCACGTCTGGCTCGGCGGGCCGGAGCCGGCGGAGGACGCAGAGCGCCAGCAGCAGCTCGAGCAGCAGCTTGAGCAGGCTGCCGTCCAGACTGCCCAGCCGCACATACCGCGCGATCTGGCGGGCGGAGAGGTTGTATTCTTCGCCGATCTGTTCATACTTTGATTTGCGCACACCGTTCCTGCTGCGCTTTTTGCGCCCGGCCAGGGCATACTTCTGGGAGATGCTCCGCGCCTTCTCCGACGGCGTCAGCACGCGCTGCACATAGTTGGAATCCACCACGATCTCGTGCGCCTCGTCGGTGGTGATATCCGTCAGCACGGTGGCAGGGATGCGGCGATATTTGTCCTCGCCGGTCTTTTCCAACAGGGCAGTGTAAGCCCGCACGCGGTTGTGGCCGGAGAGGATCATCAGCGCGCCGTCCGGTTGCTTCCAGACCACAATGGGGTGCAGCAGGTCGTTGGCCCGGATGCTCTCGATCAGCTCTAGCAGCTTGTCGTCGGGGAGCGGCGCATAAAAGTTCCAGGCAGCCGGGGCAGGGGAGAGCTTGTCCAGCGGAACCTCCTCCAGCCGCCGTGTGCCGGGCAAATCGGCCATCAAAGAGGGGAGAGACACCGCACCGGCAGCAGGGGAGACGACGGTCCGTTTTTTTAAAGCCATACAGTATTACCGCCTTTCTCAAACGCAGCGCTTTAAAATTTCTTTCGTCAGGGCGCGGTATTCCTTCGAGATACGCGCACTGCCCGCGTAGTCCAGCACGGGGCGGTTCTCCCACTGGGCGTTTTGCAGGCGGCTGTCAACGCGGATGATCTGCTCAAACAGCAGGGCGCTGTAGCTCTCCCGCAGCTGGTCCATGGCCGCCTCGGTGATCAGGCGGTTGCGGGCATCGTAGCGGTTGATGATGATGCCGCCCACCTGCAAGGTCGGGTTGTACGGTTTGATGCCCTCGACAAACTGCAGCACCACGGCCAGACCGTCCAGATCGAAGCTGGCGGGCTGGGCGGGGATGAGCACATAATTTGACGCATTGACGATATTAAAGTTCAGAAGAGAGAGATTCGGGTTCGTATCTAGGAGGATATAGTCGTAATAACCGCGCTCAACGACAGGGCGGAGAATACTTCTTACAATGTTTTCTCTGGAAATTTTGGTAAATAATGCCATATCCAGGGTGCCCATCGATACGTCCGCCACGATGATGTCGATATTCTCAAATTTGGTGGGCTGTATATAGCCGTTCAAGTCCTGCTCCGCCAGCACCGCCGCGCCGAAGTTCTTCTCGCTGCGGGGCATGTCGAAGCTGCTGGACAGGTTGCGCTGACCGTCGCCGTCGATGACGAGGATGCGCAGCCCCAGCTCGGCCATCGAGGTGGCAATGCCGCTGCACAGGCTTGTCTTGCCGCAGCCGCCCTTGTTGTTGAGCATGCAGAGAACTTTGGTATCGTGGTAGTCCGGGTGATAGATTTCGTTGATGTCCACATCCAGGTAAGTACACAGTTTTTGGATGTTTTCCAGGTCGGTCGAACTGCGGCCGGTTTCGATCTGCTTGATGGTGGAAAGGCTGACACCGGTGGATTGGGCAAGTTCTTTCTGGGTGACATCCTGCTCCAGACGGATGGTTTTGAGCCGCTGATAGTCCAGTTTTACCATAAAAACCTCCAAAATCGAGAGAAAGTTAAAACCGCAAAGTTATAACCTTAAGGTTATAACTTTATTATAGCATAAGCGGTAAGAAAAGTTCAATAGATAAGAGAAAGAGGGCTGTAAAAATTAGGGCTGCAGCGCCGGCGCACAAAAAGTTTCTATGCAACGATAGCGGCTCGTTTTTTATCTCCACCTGGCTTTGTAATTTCGCTGCCTTCGCTTATAATAAAGCTACAGAAGCAAAACAGACAGAGCTTCTCTCAGCGGTGAGCCTCCGGCCCGCTGGTATTCCAATCAACAGCCATTCTTATCACTGCACGGGTGACTTGAGCTCCCTCACTAACGAGGTCTGACAGCTCGTCCCTGCGCAGCCTATCAGCGCATCAGGCTGCCAGGTCTGATGCCTATAGCATGCTGCGAGGCAGCGTAGCAGTCCCCATCCGGCAGCAGAGCTACCTCCCCTCTGTCGGATGGGGGCTGCTTTTTTGTGTGTAGATATAGGGAGAAAACGCTACAGAAGAAATAAATTTATTGACTTGATCGCCCGCAATACAATTGCTATAATAATAAAAAATCGCAAAATACGACGTATTGATATTAAAAAGATAGCTTAACAATATAAAGGAGGAGCCATTATGACAAAGGAAGAACTGCTTAAGCGCCTGCATGAGATTTTGGAGATCGTCGGGCCTGATAGGGCTTTCGAAATTAGCGAGAACACAAACGAAAGAAAAACGCTATGGATTCATCAGACACCCGGCGAGGATGAATATCTTATGCTGTCGGCCACAAAGCTGTTTCCTATTTCAACGATCAGAAATATTGTTTATGAGTACGGTGAAGATATTGGGAGCTACTCAGATACAGATTTTATACTGTGCTTTGAACTCAATGGAGATTGTGATTATACCGTGGAATTTGGAGGTGGCTTTGAGAATGGCACATACGTGATCTATTATGACGGAAATCGATGGCACGCGACGGAAGAGGACACAGATTGGCTCAAGAAATATAATGAACGAATGCGCGTCAAGGAGAGCATGAGTCGGCTCATATGGACAGCAGCAGAATTCAGTAAGGAAGCAAATGCAGAGGAACTGCTTGAGGTAAAGAATAAAGCAGTAAGCTACTTTGACGAGTATCCGGAGGATCATGAACTTCTTTTGACCTACACCTATCTTGCACTGTGTATGCTCTACAACGAAGAGGAAGATCATTTTGATGCAAGGTGGGCAATCCAGCTCATCGCAAAACGGAAGCTGAAGGAGAAGCTTTTACAGCATATTGAACAATACACCTACTACGATGGAACGGAGCGGTCAAGCTATAATGGCTACTATCTTGGCCTGACAACAATGGCGCTGCGGTTCCTTCGAGAGTGCGGGGAAGAGGACACAGCGAAATAATGAAAGTCCTATTATCGGCGCATTTTATTATTACAGAACGCATAGGGAAAGCGGACGGCGTGACCATCGAGGATGTGCCGCTGTACAGGTTCTTGCTGGAGATGAAACAGGGAAAATACGGTGCAGCGTATTGGATTAAAAAGACAAGGGGAGATATTATGACATGATGTCATAATATCTCCCCCGTCCCGTAAAAAATATCTGCATTTCTTTAATTTTCCAGACCCATGCCCCTATAGTGCATTTGTAAGCAAACAAAAAAACAAAGGAGATACATCACCATGAAAAAAAAGATCATGTCCCTGTCCTGCCTGATGGCAGCCGCTGCACTGGCCGGCTGCAGTGCGGCCGCACCTGCAGCGGCATCGGAGGAAACCACAACCCCGGAAACTTCGGAGATGACCGAAATCCCCCCGGAAGCCGCCCCCGCGGCGACGGAAACACCTGTAGGGGCGGAAGACACCGACTTGTGGAAGGTGGAACCGGCCTACAGCTTTGATGCAATGATACCGCTGTACTCTGAATGGGACCATACGGCAGGCCGGAATGAAGCAGATGGCATGTATGCCGTTCGAACCGGCGAGCGGTGGAGCCTGTTTGATTCCGACACGGGCAGTGTGATTCTACAGGACGAGGCGCAGCAGATGCCCTATCTGTTTGGAGGAAGTGAACTTTCCGTATGGCTGGACGAATCTTATTATAACAGCGACTTTGAGGTTTTAAAGAAAAAGTGCAATGAGATAAACGCCGAGCTGCAGGCCAATGGCGCGGATATGGAGGTCCAGGCAGGAGACAGCTGCGTGTTTATGAACCGGTGGATCTACACAGCGGATGGCCAAATCTATTATGAGCTGCTGGGGAACTTTGAATTTGACGGCACACCGCTGGCGCAGGTGAGCGATGCCCCGGCGCTGTTCGGGGTACAGCAGGCTGCATGGGACAATGACTACCAGGGATATACAGTGGACGAAAATGCGCTGTATGCAGTGGCGGACAGCGCCGGGAACCTGCTGACGGACTTTCAGTATCAGAACGTTTGCATGTATGGCAGCGATCTGATCGCTGTGCAGGATGAGACAGGAAACTGGGGCTACTGTGACAAGAGCGGCAATGAAGTAATTCCCTGCGTGTATCAAGCCGAGATGGATGCTCAGGGATTGACCGGGCCGATCGACTACGCGTTCCCGGATATGTCCGGCATCGTGGTTGTGCAGGGGGCGGACGGTGCAAAATCGGCACTGTACACCGACGGTACGCCCTGCATCGAAGAGGGCCGCTTTGAGGACCTCGCCCCCGCGCAGGGCGGCTGCGTCTGGGCAAAGCAGAACGGCCTGTGGGGATTGCTGGAGGTAAAATAACGCAGCTGGCAGGGAAAAGCCCCCGGTGAAGAACCCTTCACCGGGGACTTTCTCTTGTTTAGTGCATATATTTCAGGGTCTCGCGGCAGGCATCGGCGATGGCGCGGTTGGCGGCGCAGCCGTAGCCGTTCTCATAGAAGGTGGCTACCTTCTCCATCGCCCACACGCTGCCGGCCTTGGCGGCGTGCTGGTACCATGCCAGCGCCAGCGGCAGGTTTGAACCGCGGGGGTCCATCTCGCAGCAGTAGCCGACGGCGGCGACACATTCGGCGTCGCCCTGCGCGGCGCCCGCGTAATAATATTTTACGGCCATCTGCCAGTCCTCCACAGGTTTTTTGCTGCTATTGCGGCGGAGGTAATTCAGGTACATATGCCCCATCTGCTTCAATTCCTCCAGCGAGGTATTCTGAACCAGCTGCATAACAAGGGAGGAATTGGCGGAAACAAGGGGCGTGTTCAGCTTCTCCGCTTTGCTTAGGGCTACCAGCTCGGCCGGCATGCAGCCGAAGTCGGAAATAGCGCCCCATAGGCCGCTATCGGAGTACAGGGCGTCCGGCAGATTGCGCTGTATGTGGCAGTATTCACTCAACTGGCAGGTTTCATTCAGTAAGTCGGAAGTATCGAAAAAAGGAATGGAATCATGGATGGAATCCTTGTAGAATTCCCGGTAAATGTAGTTCAGATTAAGGGCGTACTGTTCCCAAAATGCGGCCTGATGGAAGGACTGCGGCACACCGACGCCATATTTGTAGCACTTGGCAAGATAAGAGGAAGCCATGATCGCCTTGCCCACCGTAAATTTATCAATTTTAGTAAATTCGCCGCGTGATGCGCCGCGCGCAAATAGCTCAACCAGCAGAAGAAGGGTTTTGATATCATCGGCACAAAGAGTATTTTTGACGTGGTTGATGTCATTATCCAGCCTATGAAACAGAAAGGAGATGATCGTATCGAGCATACGAGTAAAAGAGGAAGCCTCGTCCGGGTAAAGCGGAGGCGCAGCCTTCTTCTTCGGGTAAAGCGACAGCTGGAGCTCCCGCAGACAAAAGTCATGATACCCGCATGCCGTGTACAGATCCTCTGCGTAGGAATCATAGTCCATGCCCTGCGGCTGGGGGCGCCCGGAAAGCTGCGCTACCAGGCTGCGGCAGATCACAAGGTTTTCGTAGTCATTAAAGTCGTGTACCATACACGCGTGCATATCGTCGGCAACATGTTCATTCACAGCTGCTCACTCCTTTTAATTTTTGTCCCCTGCAAAATCCGACATCCTGCAGCAGGCCTGCATGGCAAGCCAGCCCGTTACCATGATGGGATACAGGTAAGGATAATTCCCAAAGTAGGACATAATCAGCATAAGGCCGAGGGCAAAGCCGAGCTTGCCGGGAATACGCGCCATCTTGACCAGATAAAAATACACGGCGGCGCCGAGGGTGTTTTCCAGGTGACGGTATTTCTTGTAGGTCTGGGCGGCATGCACAGCATCCATCAGCAGCAGCCCGGCAAACACAAAAAAGCAGATCCAGGAAAGGGGATCGTAGACGAAACGGCAGATTCTTGTCAGCCAGAAATTGGGGTCTTTGGAAAGGCTTAGATACCAGTAAATAAGCGTCTGGGCAATGCCGGGCGCCAGCAGCGGCTGATAGCGGCGGTTCTTGAGGTCATGCGCGCAGCGGTCAATGAACATGTGGGCGATGGCATCGCGCTGACCGTCCTGGAGATTGACCAACATAAAGCAGTGGGAAGACCTTGCTCCGAGCATGCCGAAGACGAAGCTCCCAAAGAAAAAGAGAATGGTCCAGGTGATCTTGGTGTAGTAATAAATAATTTTCGTGAGCAGATCAAGCGCCTTTTTGGTTTTTCCGCCGTTGGTTCTGGTAAACTCGATGTCCTTCAGGAACGGCTGGCGGCTGGCATAGTCGATCTCCGGCAGCTCCTCCGGAGGATAGGCGCCTGTGGCATCGCACAAAAGCCCCTGCGCCAATTCCGCGCCGGGCATATCGGGGCAGAGATGCTCGTACACGCGCGGAAAGTCTGCGCCGATCTGGCTGGGGAAAATCGCCTGTACGTTGCGCGGGCGCTCCCACGGGCCGACCGGAAAAGGCGTGGCAACATCACCGTTCTCAAACGGGAACGGCAATCCCTCGCCGTAAGAGCAGCCGTGCGCCGCGCGGGATCTGCCGCCCTTGCCGCCGGACGTCCCCGGCCTGGATCTGTGCTCCTCAAGCCAGGGCTTGGCCTGATGAAACGCAATGTCGTACTCGTCGCGCGGATCGATCTTCCGGCCGATCTCCTCGGCAATTTCGTCCCGTCCCTGCCGCATGTGGGCCAGGGCCGCCTGCTGTGCAGTGCAGCACAGATGCGCGGTCAGCCAGCAGACCAGGCAGGCCAGATTCAGAAAATCCTCGGTGTCCAGGTTTTCTTCATTGGGGCCGGCGTGCGCCGTGTAGTTGCGCAGCGCCATGTAGCTGTTCAGGGCGCTGTTGAAGGCGGAGGGAGAACAGTCTTTAATGGAGACCGCCTTGCAGCCGCCTGTCAGGTAGGTATTCAGCGTCCCATCCGTATACATGTACAGCATCCACTTGGCAACGCCGCTCGCGTCAAAGCTGCCGGTATCGATCTCCTTGTTGTCCGTGGCAATAATACTATTGGGAGCGTTTTTGCTGTTGTACTTTTTAATGTCGCTCCACCAGCGGCTTTCCTCTGAGAGCGCGGGCTCGTGTGCAATGATTTCTTCGATGGCCTTACAGCCGAAATTACGGAAGCCGCTCACAAAATCATCCCGCAGGATTTTGAAATTGTCAGTATCCCGTTTTTCCGCTTTCTTCTCGTCAAGATCCATAGTAGATAGACATTCTCCTTTTTTCCCAGAATCTCACCTTATCATACCACGGCAGGGGCAGGGGTTCAATTGTTCATAAAAGGAATAGGGCTTCGGCCCGGAGAAATTAAAGAAAAAAAATAAAAATTTCTTTAACTTTGCAAAAGCGTGCCCCTATTGCAGCTGTGTAAGGAAACAACAGCCGGAAACAGGAGGAAAAGAATATGTTTATCGAAAAAGATGATGTTGCAATGGATCTGATGACGGCGGGGGAGAGCGGCAGCGGGCCGGGGAGCATAGCAGGTGCATCCTTGATTTCTGCGCGGGCGCAGCCGCCCTTTTGCTGGGCTTTGTGATCGCGGCGGCGCTGCCGCCCGTCACACTGGCCGTTCTGCGCAAAAAGTATAATCAGGCGGACGGCACTCCTGACCGCAGCGCAAAGGAGATGCTGCACGCCCATAAAGGCGCGGCAAAGCTCTGCATGCTCCACAAGGCGGTTTTTGTCATTGCGGGGGCGCTGGTCTGGGGCATGGCCTTTGCCGAACAGGTGCTGCACCTGCTGGCGGAGGACACCCCCCTGTACAACACACTGGACGACATCTGGTCGGCGGCGGCCTTTGTGCTGGCGGCGACCGGCATGGGGCTGATCGGCGCCATAACCGCCGCAGAACGCGCAAAAAATGCAGAAGCCACAGATGGTCGTATTCAACGGCCATCAGATTTGCTATAATACAGACAACATCATGCCGCAGACAGGCGGCAGGAAAGGATGTATTATGAAACGTATCTATATCACCGCCATTCCGCTGGACAGCAACTTTTCCATTTCCCGGTACGCAGCGGAGCCGGCAAACTACCGCCCCCAAAAGCCGGTCAGACCGTACTATTATCCTATCACGCCGGTGATCGCTGACACAGCCCGCCAGGGGGATGAGATCAAGGTGATCGCTGTGCGGCAGAAAAACAGCCCCCACAGCGAGAATCTTGAAATTTTCCGCAGGGAGCTGGACGGGCTGGGGCTGCCCTGCGCCCTGACCGACCTGACAACGCCGGAAAACCAGCAGCGGGATGGGCTGCTGGCCCTGTTTGAAGCCCTGACAGGCGAGATGGAAAGCGATGCCTGCTACTATGCCGACGCCACCTTTGGCACCAAGACCTACCCGCTGGTTTTGTCCTCGGCGCTGCACTATGCCGAGAAAATTCTGGATGAAGTCGAGGTCTGCGGCATCTATTACCGGGAACTGACCCGCGAGGACGGAAAAGTTAAATCGGTGCAGCAGTACGACATCAGCGCACTGTTCACGCTGGACGGCATTGTAGATATGGCCGCCGAGGACGATCTGCCGGACAAGAAGAAATTTATCCGCATGATGCTGCACCCTGACCGGGAGGTGTGACTCGTGTCGGAAAACGCAAAGGACACCAAAAAGCAGGCCGCACTGCGGGAGCAGATCGAGCACCACCCTCTATGGAATTACCCGCCGGAGGAACGCCTGCAGCATGACCGCGAATGGCAGCAGCTGTATCTGCTGGTGTTCCAATTCAAAGAGTTCCTTTCCAAGATTGAGAACCGGCTGGAGCATACCGATACAAACGCCATGCTACAGGATGAGGATACCCTGCTGGATGCCCGCTACACCCGCCGTAGCAAACTGCGCACAAAGCTGGATACCCTAACATTTACCGAGTCGATGTGCAAGGCCGTCTCCAAATATGACGCCAATTCCGGCAAGCCGTTTTTGGCGTATTTTGATGCAATCTATGCCAACGCTATGCATGAATCTGTAAACAAACAATCCATGCGTGAGCAGGGCGATGTCCGCCTGACACGTGGAGAGGTGCGCCTTTGGAAGCGTCTTTGTGAACTGTGCGAAAAGCAGGGGATTGACCCGTCTGCGCTGTCGGCGGCCTTCTATGAGCGCGCCGCCGAGATTTTGGATGTGGATGTGGACTCCATAAAATCGCTTGTGCGCAATGCTACGGCTGCGCGGCGCACAGTCTCACTGAACCGCTCCGAAGACGATGAGAATGACAGCCCTGGGTTTGATATGGCCGACCCAAATCAGGAAAATATACAGGATCGCTTGGAGCGCACGACCGAAGCCATGCGCGCCATCGCTCTATTCGCCAGCAGGGATATAAAAGAATATCCGCGGCTTTTCTTTACTACCGATGTACTTGGCCCCATGTGTACCGCAAAGCCGGAGCTGCCGCCCGAGCAGTACTGTGCCCTGCTGGAAAAGCAGGAGAATCTGCTATGGGGTCAGATCTTTGTGAAGAGTTACATAGATTACCTGTTTGAACCGAACAAACCGAAATGCCTGCGGTTGCTGATGGACATTCCCCCGGCCCACCCGCTGCAGGACAGCAGCGTGGCCGCTTACCAGCATGTGACAGCGGCGGCTGTAAGCTACCAGCGCCGCCAGTATAGCGCCCTTTTAAAAAGAATACTGGAACAGATGCAAAAATAGAAAAGAGCAGAAAAAAAACAACGCTTTGCTGTTTGTAATCATAAGATGGTTTACACTTATTTTGTTCTTACATCTATACAGTAGGGCCGTTCAGGAGGAAAAGATTTTATTCTAAATAGTGACCTATGGCATTAGGTCATAATATTAGCGCTGCTTCCACAAAAGCGGCGAAACATACCGCAGCAACCCAGCACGCTCCAATGTTGGCAGCAGACCGCACAAAATACGGCGGTCTTTTTCAGCGATTTGTCCAGTGATGGAGAAATTTTCCGCAATCACCTGTACAGTGTGCAGCTGGGCATAATGCTGAAAATAGCGCTCACGGTCATCCTGAGGAATGGTATCCAGTTTTCGCTGTACGACACGCCGATAAAAAGGGGTGTCACCATTGTTTGGAATGCAGCAGTCATACAAGAACAGTTGCAGGCTATCCCGCAGCTGCGGCTGCACCGGAGAGGGAAAGAGTTGATTCTCAAAATAGGCAAACAATGTGTTCTCCATTGTGTTTCAAGCCTCCTTGTTCTGCTTTTCAGCCGCCTTTCGGGCAGCCAGGGTATTTAAAATTTTATTGGCTTCTCGCATGGCCTCGCGTCGCTGGTCAGATTCCGGAGATTCGGAAGCTTGATCGAGACAGGAACAGAACCGCTGGAATGTGCCTTGGCCAAGTGTCTCATCAAGTGCATCACGGATGTGACTTGTACCTTCATAGAAGTCCTCTCTGATGGAGGCGCTTCCCAGAATATCTGAAAGACTGGCAGCAGCTTCTGTGGCAAATGGGTAGATCCTCATTGCCTGCGCCATCGAAAGTTCTTCGGCGGAAAGCTTGTCCTCGGTAAGATACTGGGTAAGGCCCTCGTTTAAATTTTCGCCCTCATTGCGGTATAGCAGACGTTCACCATCGCGATCCACAATATACTCTTTGGTTCGCAAACCGACCTGGACTGTGTGCAGTGTGCTGTTGTGATGCTTTTCTACAATCTCGTTGTGGTAGGAAGCGACATGTTCATATTCGTGTATGGCCGTAAGACGCATAGTTGAAGGCAGGGCTTTAATGAGTTCTATTTCCGTTTTGCCGTGTTCATAATTATGCGAGCCGTAAACACCATCATTATTATAAGGAACAATAGAAATCGTTTCCTGATGCCCCTCAAGCCGGGCAAGACTGTCAGGCAGTAAATATGTACTGTCCTGCTCAAGGATCCTTGCAATAGCATCGTCACGAAGGTCCTCAGCCTCTTTCACTTCTGACAGCTCTAATGACGGTGCATTGATGTCTGTAATCTCAAAATCATCGCTTTCCCCTATACCAAAATCCTCCTCCAGTGCAGTGCTGCCACTTGGCAGGAGTTCACCGTCGCGATTGGAAAATTCCATGGAAGTCTCTATTCCCTCGAAGGTGTCCGAAAATGATGTGCCCTCGGGCTGCGCATCACGGGTTTCAGAACTGGTGTCATTGGTCTCAGAAAACTCATTCATTGTTTACTCCCTTCTTGCTGATACATCTGGTATGTCCTTGTAATGACGCGCGACTGTTGCTCCGGAACATCGGTGCGGCGCAACAGAAGTCCAAGAAGACAAAGGCGAACGCTTACGCTGGCCTTTACGCCGCATTTATCTAACAGACGGTCCATAGCGCTTGCAATGCATGCGCCATCCAGCGAACTGGCCGCTATGCAGGCAGATAACTCATAGAGCTCAGCGATTGATACCCGGTCAAGCAGCGGATCAACAATGTTTCTTCGGCAGCGCGTTCCACTGCTGCAGAGCAGACAGGCCGCACTGAAATCGTGATTTGTCACAGGCGGATCAATTTTCAAATGAATAAGACCTCGTTCTCCGCGGACTGCCAGCATTGACTCGCCCTCTTGTAAATTGAGAATTTCACGGCGTTGGCGCTCGTTCATATTCATGGAATCAGCCATTAGACTGCGGTCCTGTGCACCGTCCAGTGCATGAACCAGCTTGACGCGCGTCAGTGCCGGAATGCCCTCGGCCAATGCGCTCGGCCTCTGGTCGCTGATTAAGATACTGACACCAAAAGCACGTACTTCTGCTAAAAGCTTTTCCAGAAGGCGGTTATTGGATGCCGAAATCCCGGTTTCGTCTGATGTTTTAGAAAATGTTGTGTGAGCTTCCTCCACAACGACGATTTGCTTTAGTTCGTGGGTCTCCTCCTGCTGCATAAAGTACCGTTGCAATCGGAACAAAAGGACGGTGCTCAAAAATGCAGCGGTCTGCCCGGAGAAATCCGACATTTCTAGAACGACAGGGCCGCTCGTCAAATCTTTTGCCGTCAGACCAGTGCGCTGGCTGAAGAGCGCGGCAAATGTGCCTGTGCAGAGTTTGCGCAGACGCATTTTTGCAGCAGCAGTGATATTTTGTTTGACTTCTGGGCCGTACTGCCCATTTTTTTGCATCCAGACGTCAACATTAGCAAGAGACTCCTGTAACGTTGGCCATGGGCGGTGCGAGTCAAAATGCGCAATGTCGCTGCACCGCCAGCCCTTTTGAAGATAAGTATATTCCAAAACGCCTTCTAATACCTCCGGCAACGGGTGCTCACCTCCGGAAGCCGCGCATAGGGCCGCTGTTACGGCGGTGATATGTTCAGAAACCGGGGTCATGATTTCCGGCTCCAAAGGATTGACACGAAGCGGTAGGCTATCTATGCCGGAACCATAGACTTTCAGCGATGGAACGACACTTTTTAGAGCGGCGTACTCTTTTTTTGCACCCTCTATGACAAGGAAGGAAACGCCCTTCTTGTACGCATCCAGCAGAAGCGTTTTGATTGTGGTTGTTTTGCCGCTGCCTGCACCGCCGGCCACCAGCATGTGCCCCAGCATGTTTTTCTGCGAAAGCATGACCGGTTCACTGGTTTCAATCGCAGTTCCAATCTTCATTGCAAGGCCGCTGCTGTGGAATGCTTCAACTGCCGGGAAGAGCTGCTCATCACTCTGACCTTCCAACCAGAAGCCAGGATAACTGCGCTGTGGCGGGGTGCAGGCAACTGCTGCATCCTGAAGAGTGTTCAGGCTAACAATGTGCAAGACCTTGTTCTGCTCCACCGCGGTGGGGATAGCCAACGGTCTGACAGTGGGAGACAAAGTGAACCAGCGCACCGGCTCAAAGGAAGCTTCTGTATTTTCAGACTGCATTGCACCAGTCAGCAGCGCCAGAAGCCGACGATACTGTTCTTGTGATGCTGCGCCAAATCGGATGGCTGTATAGGCAAACCCTGTTCCCTGGTTTTTACGGAGGTTATCTATTTCATTTTCCAGGCAGGTTACGGCCTGCGGAATGCTGCCGACCGGCCTTTGCACTACCCGCCGTGTAGAACTTCCGCTAACATAGTCTGCGGTGGCATAGGCGCGCAGCTGCCCCAAAAGTGCCGAATCCTTTTGTAAAAGCTGCTCTACATTTCTGTCCGACAACGGTAAGCTGAGCACAGCAATATAGATGTCCCTTAGGGCTGTGTCGGCCGCAACGGCGTCAGCCAGCCGTTCAGTATGCAGTGTGCCAACTAAAATACCGCTTATCTGGTACGTGGCCGGCGAAAAACATGGAACCAGCTCCATCCGACAGCCGGGCAGCAGTGAGGAAAAAGTGGGCGGCTGTGCACTGCCGTATAACAGAGAAAGATTGTTCTCAGCTTTTTGCAGGTAAAAAACCGCATCACTGCCGTTCAGGGCAGCGGTGCGAAGCCAATGCGCAGCGGCCTGCACGGGCAACTGCGCGTCTTTTTGCGGATCCTCGGTCAACCGCCAGCCACAAAGCTTGCTCCAACTGCGCACCTGCGGTTCGATGGCTTGTGTAGTGCCAAGGTTGCCTGCGTCAAGGCTGTCGAGATAGCGATTGTTCTTGCTTCGCAGAAGCTGATTGGCTGCCTGTGCGGCGCGTTGATAGTCTTCTCTGTACATATGTAAATTCCTTTCTACTCTATTATTTTCTGCGGGGTAGGCACGAACGTATGATAATGACAATTCCAATTAAACCCAGGATGCTGCCGCCAAACGCTGCTAGCAGTTGCCACACCAGCCCCAGCAGAGTAGCAACAGCCCCAAACACCAAAGAAACGATTGCGCCGGAGGTTACGAGCCTGATGCCAGTTACTGCGAGCCAAATGACCACCAAAGCTGCAATTAAACTGAATAACCGAATAAACAGTGCCGGGATTTGCAGCCCGGGCCGTACTAAACTTCCCGTTGTCTTGTTTATGATTTTTTTTGCAATGCGGCGATTTTTTGTGCCGGTACAATGAACTTCCAACTCATCACCGATGGAAAAGCGACCCAGAAAATCACCAAACGCGCAGATATCTATCACGCGGCCGGGAATATTATCTGGACTGATTTCCTCAAGTCTCAGGGTGTACGCCTGCGATTGGTGTGCGAACTGCCAGGGTTCGCCACAAAAAATTGCATTGCACCACTTATGAAATCCGCTGTAAAAGAGACTGCTATGATCGATCTCCAGCACGCTTCCACGTACTACCGTGTGCCCTAATACACCGGCCGTTACGAGTGGCAGAGCTGGGGGAGAAGCTGGAAAATCAAGTAGTTCATCTGCCGTGTGCATGCGGGAGTGGGCTGTATTTTCCACAGGAGTTAATTCAGACCCACAGAACGGACAGAGCTTCGTGTCATCTGAAAATGTTTGCTCGCATTCACAGTATGGATTATTACATTTTTTCATAGCGCTGCCTCCTAAATAATTATCATGATGCCATGATACCGGAACCCTTGAAAAAAAGCACGCAGGGTGAAGATATAAATCGTATGATCGTTTTATATATCCGAATTTCGTTTCATCGAAATTTGTGATAGCATGCGCAGCTTTAGCTGAACTATATCCCCTTTCAGCAAAAGAGTTTGCCAAACCTGTACTGCAAATGGCTGAAAAATTTCACTCTTTCAACACATTCGATTTGAAGCAAATCGGCTTTGGCAGACGCCGTCAGGTATCCGATTTGCCGAAGTGTCTTCAGGACCTTTGCTTATTTTTTTATAGTGAAATATCTGTGTATTGGTCCTTAGCTGTCACAGCAGAAAGTAATGCTGAACGCCAGTTAATCGCCAGAGCAGCAATTAAAAAGGCCTCAACGCTGGCTTATCTTCCTTGTCATGCTGATATTGATCTAAAGCTGCTGGACCTGATCCACATCGCATATACAGACGGCATACAAAAGAGTGATCTTTATCGTTATGATTCGCAGACGTTCAATATAATTATCTCTGGCGAAACTGGTGAGCTTCTATGCAAATATGATGAGTCTTGATATGTTTCTGCCATCAAGGTTTCAGACTTTCTCATAAAATAAACACATCAAAATGGAAATGAGGCCCCTATGCAATGAATTCTATGCCTAACCGATTGTCTGATTTACAGTTTCAGCAGGTCGGGAATTATGTTCGGGTATTTAATCCTCATAATGGTCGGCGGTATAAGTTGCCGCTAAAGCAGGCGCTGCTGTTGCTCTCTTTAGATGGGGAAAGCTGGCCTGGTGAAAACACTGGACTCAACTTGTCAAAAGAAGAATTGTTCAATGGATTGAAAAAGCTATACCGAAACGGTCTGCTGCAAAATGAGGTACAAAAGCCAACGTTTTTGCATGACGAGCCTGGGACGGCTTTGTTTTTGTTTCCCTGTCCAATTGGGCATAGTTTTCTTCCAATACTTTTTTATAAACTACTGCAGTGGCTGTGGTTTCCGCTTCTTGTTCTTACTGCTGTTGTGGTCACCATCAATGGTGGTTTGTCTTCCCTGCCCCCATTGAGTGGATACTCTGCCTTGCTGCCACCGGCCGCGCTTTTGTTTAATATAGTACTTCATGAGCTAAGCCATGCATGGGCAGGCTCCAGCTTCGGCATTCCTGCGGATGCCTTTGGTGTCGGGGTTTATCGTTTTCTTCCTTTCGGGGCAGCCTTTTTCTCACTTCTCCCTTATGCTACCGTCTCGGCTGATGTGGGAATAAGCGTTGCTGGACCGCTTGCCAATCTTTTTGCGGGATCTGTAGCATTGTTATTGGCAATTTCCTCACAGAGCAGTGACTCGCTGTATCTGGCAGTCTGCTCCTACACACTAGGTTGCATCAATTTATTGCCGATTCCCGGATTTGACGGTGTCTCCCTGCATGACATGTTCCCTCATCAACTCAAAATCGGATTTGGCACCGTGTTATGCGGCCTTGCTGCAAATTGGGCCGTCTTAGCTGTTGGGTATGCCCTCTGCTTCTTACCGTGGTGGGTTTCTTTTCTGATTGTTCTTGTACTAACTGTGATGGCAGCTCTACTGCTTCCCAGTCGCCACAGTGTCTGCTGGGCCCGGATGCTAAGCACATTCTGTCTGCTGCCTGTTATGATAAAATCTCTCGGCTTTGAATTGCTGGCTGTCAGCTTACCAACGGCCATTCTCAACATCGGATTTTGCTTACTTCTGTCGTACTTGACGGCTCCCGTTTTACTTGAACTAATTTTTGTTTCTTATTTGTATCAAAAGTAAGGTTATTGAAATAAGTATCAAATTTTATTGACAGATGCTAATCTGCACCGGTATAATGAAGTATCAAATCAGATGAACGTCAGAGGTGATACTGCCATGTCCGTGTTTGGGTACTGCCGTATTTCTACACCAAGCCAGAATATAGAGCGCCAGGTGCGCAACATTGCCGCCGCTTACCCCACAGCGCACATCATCCGTGAAATTTACACCGGCACAGCCTGCCAGGGCCGCAAAGAGCTGGACAAACTGCTGCACGCCGTGCAGCCGGGGGACACCATCGTGTTCGACAGTGTTTCCCGCATGAGCCGCAGCGCGGACGAGGGCTGCGCCCTGTACAGGGAGCTGTACAACCGCGGCGTGAACCTGTGTTTTTTGAAGGAACCACACATCAACACGGATACCTACAGGCAGGCCCTGCAGCGGCAGCCCGGCGCAGCGCCCCAGACCGGCAGCGATGCAACCGACCGTTTTGTCTGCGGCATCATGGATGCACTGAACCGCTACACTGCCGACCTTGCCGCCGAACAGATCTGCCTTGCCTTTGCCCAGGCGCAGAAAGAGGTTGACGACCTGCACCAGCGCACCCGCGAGGGGCTGATGACCGCCCGGCTGAACGGCAGGCAGATCGGGCAGCAGCCTGGCCGCAAACTGAACATATCTGCCCCCTGCAAGGAGCAGATCAAAAAATACAGCCGGGATTTCGGCGGGACCCTCACCGATGCCGAGTGCATCAAACTGATCGGCATTGCCCGCAATACCTATTACAAATATAAGCGGGAACTGCGGGAGATGGTATGACACCATACTATATGATCTTTGGGCGCGCCGTTTAGCTTTTCTCTGCCCCCTCTATTGTACAGATGCAGGGACAAATAAACATAAATCGGATACCGAATAAAAAGGAGCCGCAAACGGCTCCTTTTTATTTTTTTGTGCGCGGCAGATTTTTTTGAAATCGGTTTTAACATTGCAGAAAGCAGCCCCTATAGTAATGGTGTAAGAAAGATCAGGCAAGCCGGGCAAAACAACCGGCACAAAAACAAGGAGGAATCCAAAATGACTTGTACACATTGTGGTAAAGAGATTGACAACGATCTGGCGTTCTGCCCCTATTGCGGAAGCCGTACAGAGAACGGCGCGGCCGCAGCAGAAAAGCCCGCGAAAAAGAACCCCCGGAGGTTTGCACTTCCGGTTGCGGCCGCAGCGCTGCTGGCAGTCGTCGGCGTCGGGCTTGCCAACCGCAAGCCATCCATTGACCTGCAGCGCTATGTAACGATCACGGCGCATGGGTATGATACCCTTGGCACGCTGGACGTTGCGTTTGATACCGATAAACTGGAAGCAGACTATGGCAAGCGGATCGCGAGCAGCTTCAAAAAGGCGATGGATGCCCACAAGGAGAACACCTATGGCCTGAGCAGTCTTGCCGCCGACCTCTACAACGGCTCGGAGACGGAACTGTTTTTGGGCCATTTCGCTGCGGCACGAGCCGACTGTCCAACGGCGATGTTGTCACCTACAGCTGGAACGAGAGCGAGGACGAGGCAGAGATGCTCTTCGGCGTCAGGGTAAAATACAGCGACATCGTCTACACGGTTTCCGGGCTGGAAAAGGTAAACACCTTTGATGCGTTCGATGGCGTGACGGTCGAGTTCAACGGTACTGCGCCGCATGGTACGGCCACCGTGAACAGTCTTCCCACTGCCGCAGCGGGAAGCTGCCTGCACTACAAACTGGATACTGCAGACGGCCTGCGCAATGGCGATACCGTGACCCTGACTGCCAGCAGCAGCCGGGAAGATTTCAGCGACTGCATTGAGAAATACGGCGCAATTCCGGCCAAGACTGAAAAGACGTTTACCGTCAGCGGTCTGGACGAGTACATCGCCGCGCCCGCGCAGCTGACCGATACAGTGCTGGACAACCTGAAGGCACAGGCGGAGGACACGTTCAAGGCTTATGCAGCAAACCACTGGGACGCCGACAGCGAGAGCCTGACCGGAATGGAGTATATGGGAAACTATATCCTGACCCCGAAAGAAGACAACACCTGGGGTAATCATAACATCGTGAGCCTTGTATATAAAATCAATGTACACAACCGCTACCAGAACTTTGCCGATGAGGGGTACGAGGGCGATAACACCTATTACTGGTATATCTCGTTCAAGAATGTCAGCGTGAACGGCAAAGGTACCGTTGCCAGCAGCCTGAACGACTACGAGACCGCTGCGGAACGCGTCACCTTCGATTCCGGCCTGCGGCAGTACGCCTTCAGCGATTCCACAATGAAGTGGTTCTATTACGGGTATGCTTCCCTTGATGATCTATACAGCGCGGCTGTCACCAGAAACATCGAGAAGTATAACCATCAGGATAATGTAAACGCATAAGGCGGCGCATGGAGCCCCTTACCATACCGCGTTATCTTTATCATATAACGGTTTACCTGTTTATAACATGAACGGGCAAACCGTTATTTTTTTCATCTTCTGTTACAGCAAAGCAGGGAATCCAACCTGATTGTTGAATCAAGCGGGATTCCCTGCTCATGATTTCTCTTTTTACAGCGCCTCACTTATTTTTCTGGGGCAATTCATTGAGATATTATGACATGATGTCATAATATCTTTTACAAATCATCGATACAACGCATGGCTGCTTACCCCATCAGCGCTCCGAAATCCGGGGTGTAGGTCAAATCCTGCGCCAGATCCGGCTCGCGCAGGAACATCATCATATAGATGGGATAATAGGTGATCTTGTCTTTTACGCTCACATTTCCGCCGTGGAAGACAACCGCAGCCGGAATGTGGTAGTCCGGGTTTGCCATCACGCCAGACAGGGCATTGTGCCGCGTGTAGTCCTTGCCGCTCTTGATCTCAATGGGCAGCACATTGCCCTCGTGCTCAATGACAAAGTCCAGTTCCCCCTGCTTTTTGCTGTTGAAGTAATACAGCGCATCGGGAACATTTCCAGAACATCCAGATAGCCGACCGGCGCACTGCGAATGTCCTTGAGTTCCACTCCCAACAGCGAACCGCTTAAAATATAGCGGTAGCTGCCCTCTTCCACCAAAAATTTTATGGCAGTTACGATCTCTTTGCACTCCTGCACTTCGTCCAAAAAATCAACGTCTTGCCGGGCACAAGATTCTTCCCCGCCAAGGCCGAGAGCCGCAGCAGAAAATCGCTGCTGTCGGAAGCCGTTTCAAACAGCTTCCGCGCGGCGGTGTTTTCCAAAAAATTCAGTTCTACAAAATTTGGAAAGGCTTCCCGCCCCAACTGGCGGATCAATGTTGTTTTGCCGACTTGCCGCGCCCCGGTGACAAGTAGCTCCTTGCGCGTGCTGCCCTGCAAAAAGGCCTGTATCTTTTTCGCAGCGGTGCGCCACAGAATCCTGCAGTCGCTGGTTTGCATGGCAGATATCCCCCTGAGTGAAATATATTGTCCTGTTCTACAAGTCTATTATACTATATTTTGTCATTTTGTCCGATTATGCAACATTTCAAATCGTATTTTTGTCCGCTTTTCCATTTTTTCTTGCTGTAAAATCGTGAATTGCCATATTGTGCATTGTTGTACATGCGATTGTCCGCCACACATCCCTCCTGCTTATGGTTTCCGTTGTAAAAACATAGAGATATTATGACATGATGTCATAATATCTCTATGGAAATCACTTGTCTTCGTAAAATCAATCGCAATTTTCCTCCTGCGGGCGGAAGTCCTTCATAAACCGTTTGAGCAGGAAAGCGCAGAAATAGGGGAACGTATAAAAATGTTCTTCATGCCCAATATTGCCGGCAGAAAGCTTGAATCCGTACCGGATATCCTCGTATTTGTCCGATGCAATCAATGTGCGCATGGATTTTGCCTGCCCGTTTTTGGCTTTCACTTCCAGCGGAATCAGTGAGGACGACGAGCGGATGAAGAAGTCTTCCTCCAATGTAGAATCCGACCGCTTATAATAGTAGAGCTTATACCCCTGTTTTACCAGAGCCTCGCCGACCATGTTTTCATAGAGCGCGCCCTTGTAGACGCCAAGATTTTTGTTGGCGCGCAGATCCTCCTGTGATTCTTCATCCAGCATCGAGACGAGCAACCCGGTATCGGCAAAATAGAGCTTGAATACATCCGGGTCATAGTTCCCGCCCAATGGAAGCTCCGGAAATTCCAGACAGTAACAGATGTTTACCATCCCGGCATCGGCCA
>OGOJ01001198.1_pt1 | contig 20342 bp, 20 predicted proteins | sample 1552601 | NCBI WGS metagenome assembly OGOJ01 (sample SAMEA2580184, study PRJEB22360) | human gut metagenome | biome: human gut; feature: human-associated habitat; material: faeces | place: Denmark | collected 2008/2010
CCAGAACTGAAAATGCTGACAGACGCAGTAGCATCCTCGAAGATCATTTCTGCCAAGAAGTCTGAGGAGCTGGTGCAGAAATTATGCCGTCTGACCAGTCTACATCAGGCAAAGCAGCTTCAAAAATTTGCTGCTTTATCCAGCCGTGTCAAACCGCATAATGAAAAGGTTTACTATATCATTGATAATATCCAAACAGCGATTGGAAACCATCAGCAAATTCGGTTCCAATACTATGAATATACTCAGGAAAAAAAGAAAATCTTAAAGCATGATGGATATTATTATGTCGTAAATCCTTATGCGCTTGAATGGAAAAATGACCATTACTATTTGATTGGATTTTCTCTGAAGCATCAGAAAATTGCTCACTTCCGTGTAGATCGGCTAACAAGTGTAGAAAATCTGGAAACTTACTTTATGCCGATAGAGGGATTTGATGTAGCCTCCTATACAAATAAAATGGTTGATATGTTTACATCGGAGTCATCGAAGGAAGTAACCCTTCTATGTGAAAACGAATTGATGAGAGTAATCATAGATCATTATGGAGAAGATGCTGCTGTTGATAGGTATGATGATACACACTTCACAGCCAAAATTGAAGTGAACCCCAGTGGAACTTTTTATGGCTGGATATTCAAATTCAAAGGGAAAATAAAAATTCTCTCTCCCAAAGAGTGCATTACGGAAATGCAGCAAATCGCTCAGGAATTTATATAGCGCAAAAGAGGTGTTATTGATTTTTAACACCTCTTTTCAAATGAAATTTTTATCCTTGAAGTGAACAGATGTTCGATATACAATATAAGCAAGATGTTCGCAGTTCGTCGAACAAATGAGAGGTGAATGCTGTGGGCAATATAACTTTTGGATCATTTATAGCCGAGAAACGCAAGGCGCACAAATTCAATTTACGCGATACAGCCAAGCATTTGAATATTGCTTACGGTTATCTGTGTGATATTGAGCAAAGCCGCCGTCCTGCACCCAATGGAGATTTTGTGGAACGCATCTCTGCCTTTCTGAATTTGGATAAATCAGAACATGAGTTGCTTTTGGATCTGGCTGCAAAATCACGCAATACAGTATCTGCTGATTTGCCAGACTATATCATGGAAAAAGATATTGTTCGGGCAGCCTTGCGTGTGGCAAAAGAAGTAGATGCTACCGATGAAGAATGGCAGACATTTATGAAAATGCTAAAGGAGCGTAAACGATAGGGGGGAGAGCTTTGTCAATTCCACAAATCCGTACAGAAGCAATCGAGGCAGTAGGGCGAAAAATCCTGATGGAATATGATCCCTCTCTGCTATCCGGGCAACCATGTCCTGTGCCAATCGAAACCATTATCGAGACAAAGTTTGATCTAATCCTGGAGTTTCATACACTAAGAAAAAACCCCAAGATATTAGGGGAAACAATTTTCGATGACGGTGCTGTTGTCTTATATGACCAGATACAGAGACAGTATCGAATGATTGCAGTAAGAGCCGGTACAATCTTAATTGATGAACGGCTTTGTGATCCGTCAAAATTAGGGCGGCTCCGTTTTACCTGTGCCCATGAGCTGGCTCATTGGGTACTACATAAGAAGTTGTACTCTGGTACTGGAGATGTTGCTGCTTATAACGGAAATGTTTCTTCCGACGAAAGTCATGGCATAATTGAGCGTCAGGCGGATACTCTGGCTTCTGCTCTGCTGATGCCTTTACCGCAGATCAAAAAATGTTTTTACCGGCTTAAAATAGGCCGGACAGATGAACAGCTCATTGCTGAAATGGCAAATATTTTTGAGGTTTCCAAGCAAGCAATGCAGATTCGTCTAAAATCCAGAAACCTGATATAACCAAATGGGGGAATAGAGAGAGGCACTGCCCTCTCTCACGCTCCTCTGCTATGCTATTTTGTACCTAATATGTTCGCAATATTGCGAACAAGGAGGGATGTTCTATGAGAAAAGAAAGCACAACAATCCAAAAATGTAACAGCAGGCTAACAGCTTTGGGGCTTAACAGCGACGCTGCGTTTCATAGAAGTAAGCTGATTCTAAAGATTTACCGTGATGTAGTCTGGGTTCTGAGTGAACGGGCAGAAGAATTACAAGAAACTGCTTGGATTATGGGAGAACAAGATATAGAGTCTGGCCTCTGCTATCTTGAAAATTTTGCACCAGATATTGAACTGCAAGCCTTTGAAGAAAAAGTTTGCTGCCTTGTTCAAAATCAAATGCTGGTCAATATTATTGACCGTGCACTCCTTCGTCTGAAACGGTATCCGGATCGAGGAGAACTTTACTATGAAATTTTGACTAAGCAATTTATCTATCGGTTCAACAGTACAGAGAAAGAATTGCTGGAAGAACTAAATATAGAGCGCAGTGTCTTTTATGACCGAAAACGAGAAGCCATCTATTTATTTTCTGTTTGCTTGTTTGGATATTCTATTCCAGAAGTCCTGGAGGAGCTGCCCCGACTAAATCCCGACTAAATCCCGACAAATCCCCGACCTAATCCCTACTCCCTTCCGACTTCCGACCTGCTATACTTGGTATAGTGGCAGGAATGCGCTAAATTGAATACTTTTCTACATAAGGCCCGGCATTAACCGGGCTTTTTTCATTCCTGCTGCAATATGGCGGCAGGAACATGGCTGGAGGTGAAAACACTTCCGGCCTTTTTCTTTGCCCGGTATTAGGAGGCCGGTATGCGCTGGGAGGCGTACATAGCAAAATATCCATGACACCGTTCAAATTCGCTGACTACCAAGAATTTGAACGGAGGAAAGGATATGACGAGAGTATTCATTTGGAAAAATAACAGCCCACAGGAATGGGAGGAAATCAGTTTTTCAGCGTTCAGTAAGGCACGCCGCAATGGTTGCTTTACTGGGCGCTTTTTTGTTGAAACAGTCAAAATGTTCCGTGATGAAGATGACCGCATTATCATGGAATGTTCTCGCAAAGATTTTGAAAAATACCAACAGGAGGACCGCCACAGCCGCTATCTCCAGGAACATGAGAAAAGTCGCTCTATATTCCCGGCTTCTCATGTGGGAGATCGTGACGGCACAGAGGAAGGTTATCAGGATACAGATTTGTTTGTGGATGAATCTGTTGATACTGCGGAACAAGCTATTCAGAATTTACTTCTTGAGGATTTACACCAAGCTCTATTGAAACTGAGTCCAGCAGAACGAGATTTTATATTGTCCTATTATGAAATGAAAATACCAAATGCAACTTGTTTAGCCCAACGATATGGTATTACTCGGCAAGCCGCAGATAAGCGATTGAAAAAAATTGAAGAAAAAATAAAAAAGTTGGTTGCGATTTTCTAAAAAAGTGGCAGTAGCAAGTGAGAGGGAAATCCTTTCACTTGCACCTTGACAACCTCATATACGAATCATTAAGTTTGATCCTCTTTGGGCGTAATAGCCGCTACATCAGCGGTATATTTTCTGAGAGCTGCCACTCGCATAACAGGCCAACCCATTTTTGCTGTATAGATGAGTTTTCGGTTTATCAGAAATATATCAGGCTGGAATACATCGGATGGCATCCGGTCATGGCATAACAAGGAGGAAAGCTCTCTTACAGCCATAGTCCGAGCGTGATAATAACCGTCGCAGGCCATGGGTAAGACCAAACGAAGTGGAGGTGAAACTCCTGAGAAGCAGGCCAGCCACCTGCGGCTTAATGATTACCCAAATCCCTGGGGTGTCGTGGACAAGTAAGGGATAAAACAGGCGCTAAATTGAAGGAGACTCTGTAATTTGCAGAGCCTCCTTCTTACATAATCAAATCTCAAAACATAGGAGGATGAACATGAAAGAAGATTGGATTTATAAGCGTGGGGATTTATATTATGCCAATTTGAACCCTTATTTTGGATCAGAGCAAGGCGGCACCCGTCCTGTCCTGGTTCTTCAAAACAATGTGGGGAATTTTTTCTGCCCCACTTTGATCGTAGCTCCACTCACCAGTAAATGGATTAAGAAAAAGGAGCTGCCCACACACTATGCACTGGAGAGCGTTCCAGAGCTTGGACTGAAATCTGTTGTTCTGCTGGAGCAAATTAAAACGATTGATAAAAGGCGTGTTTTATCGTACATTGGGCGCGTATCTCGCGAAGAAATGAGAGCGATTGATGATGCTCTGCAAGTTAGTTTAGATATTCATATTCCGGAGGAAATGGAGGCTCCGTAAGGCCACTTACCGGATAAAGGAGGCGTTTTTATGTTTGAAGCAAGAATTGCGGAATTGAACCGCTTTAATGAACAAAATCCTGTCAGCTATGACAAAAGAACCTATACGGTCGATGAGATTCAGGACATTCTGGGTATCAGTCGTCCCACAGCATATAATCTGGTAAAACAGGGTGTATTCCACAGCGTCAGAGTCGGCGGTCATATCCGCATTTCCAAAAAGAGCTTTGATGACTGGCTGGATCACGCAGATGAATGATTTGTCAAGGATGCCGATCTCCAAATCGACATCCTTAACTTTTTTTCTGCTTTCTCTTACAATGAGGCCATAGCAAGAAAAACTTTATAGAGGAGGCAAAAGCCATGCAAAAACAAAGAGTAAAGACCAGTATGTCTGTACCAGAGATGGGCAAAATGCTTGGGCTTGGTAAAGTAGAATCCTACTGGTTGGTTAAAAAGAACTATTTCAAAACAATTCAAGTGGCCGGACGAATGAGAGTTATGCTGGATAGCTTTGAAGATTGGTATGCCGGCCAGTTCCACTATAAAAAAGTGGATGGTACACCGCCCGGAGAGAAATGGAGGCATACTACGATGTCAGTTCCGGAAATGGCGGATCTTTTGGGGCTGAAATCTGGCACAGCTTATGACCTTGTTAAAAGGGGCTATTTTGAGACGACCTTGATTGATCGAAGAATTCGTATCATTACCAGCAGTTTTGAAGCCTGGTATCAAAAGCAAACTCATTATGTGAAAATCTCAGAAAGGAGCAATGAAAATGGCATCTATCGTGAAGCGTAAAAGCAAATATTCTGTGGTGTATGATTACACAGATGAAAACGGAAAACGCAGACAGCGTTGGGAAACCTTCAGCACAAATGCAGAAGCAAAAAAACGAAAAAAGCAAATTGAGTATGAGCAGGACTCTGGAACCTTCTTTATTCCTACGGCAAAGACCCTGAACGATCTGCTCGATGAATATATGTCCATCTATGGTGTAAATACCTGGGCAATGTCAACATATGAAAGCCGCCGTGGTCTGGCGAGAAACTACATAACTCCTATTATCGGAGATATGTTACTATCCGACATCACTCCAAGGATGATGGATAAGTATTACCGTGATCTGCTCTCTGTGAAAACGGTAAGCGTCAACAACCGCAAACCCACAAGCGAATATCTGACCCCGCATACAGTAAGAGAAATTCACAAGCTACTTCGCAGTGCCTTTAATCAGGCGGTGCGTTGGGAACTAATCAGCCGTAACCCTGTCCTGAATGCGACACTTCCCAAAGAAGAACATAAAGAACGGGATATATGGACTGCCGAAACGCTGAGCAAGGCTATGGAAGTCTGTGATGATCCTATCCTCTCCCTTGCCTTAAATCTGGCGTTCTCCTGCTCTTTACGCATTGGCGAAATGCTGGGCCTTACCTGGGACTGCATTGATATTGCACCACAGAGCATAGAAAATGGTTCAGCTTATATATTCGTCAACAAAGAGCTGCAACGGGTTACACGAGGTGCATTGGACGATTTGAGCGACAAAGGTGTTATTAAGAAGTTTCCACCTTGCATAGCCAGTACCCATACTGCTCTGGTCCTGAAAGAGCCTAAAACCAAAACCAGTATTCGCCGCGTGTACCTGCCGAAAACAGTTGCCTATATGCTGGTAGAGAGAAAAAAAGAAATTGATGAGCTGATGGATCTGTTTGGAGATGAATACATCGACAATAACCTGGTCTTTTGCTCCAGCAATGGCCGTCCGATGGAAAGCCAGGTGATTAACCGTGCTTTCAATAAACTTATCAAAGAAAACGGACTGCCTCATGTTGTATTCCATTCTCTCCGTCACTCCAGTATCACCTACAAGCTGAAACTCAATGGTGGCGATATGAAATCCGTCCAGGGCGACTCTGGTCATGCTCAGGTAAAAATGGTTGCAGATGTCTACTCTCACATCATCGACGAGGATCGCTGCATAAACGCTCAGCGATTGGAGGAAGCATTTTACTCATCCAAGACTCCTGATCCTGTTGAAGATACAGAGCCTAAAACTGCGGATACTGCCGTCACTGAAAGTGATGAAAGTGATGCAGCGAAGATACTGGAACTGCTTAAAAATCCCGAAACTGCCGCACTGCTCAAGCAGCTGGCAAAAGCTTTATAAAGTCCCTCCCTCAGAAGAACGCCTCTCACTTTGTGAGAGGTTTTCTTCGTTTGAACCACTTTGCACAGTGACCAAACACTTTTTTTGTTAGCAAGGTTCTGAAAGCATTTTTGAGCGATGTTAGCAAATTCGCGATTTTGTTTGCAACTTCCTCTAATTTCTGCTAACAAATGTTTGCAAGTTCCTTTGGTAAAAATCGAACCTCTGACTTACCGCCTTTCTTAGCAAAAGGCCAAATCTCGTTAGCAAATGTTAGCAAACCAAGGTTTTTTGCAAAAAAGCCACAAAAGCCGCAGAAATAAGAAAAGCCGAAAACCCTGATAAATCAAAGGTTTTCGGCGTGTTTGCTGGCGTCCCTGGCGGGATTCGAACCCACGGCCTTTCGCTTAGGAGGCGAACGCTCTATCCTGCTGAGCTACAGAGACATCTATTCAATTAAAAATGGTAACAATCACTTTTCATCGTAAGGCGGCCGGTAGAGCATAACCTTAGGAGGCGACCGCTCTATCCAACTGAGCTACAGACGCGGATGATAAAAAATATTTTACCCTTTTGGCAGTGGATTTGTCAATGCCTGATTTGCTGGGAGCGGGGTGGAGAAAAGCGCTTGTATTCACCGCCGCCGTCCGTTATAATGGGACGCAAGAGCGGCTCTGACCGCAGACGGCGGACAGGGCCAGTGAGAAATATTGAGAAAAGGACGGTAAACCTATGGACGGAAAGACGATCCTCCCGCGCAGCGAGGTGCCCGAGGAGTTCACCTGGGATTTGAGTCACGTATTTGCGAGCGACGATAAGTGGAACGAAGAGCTCGAAGCGCTCAAGGCCTACCCCGAGCGCATGGCCGCCTACGCCGGCAAGCTCGGCGAGAGCGCGAAGACGCTGCTCGACTGGTTCACGCTCAGCGATGAGATCACGGTGCGCGTTTCGAAGTTTGTGCAGTACGCGAGCTGCCGCAGCGACCAGGACGTGGGCAATTCCTTCTATCAGGGCATGCGCAGCAAGGCGTTTTCCATGGCAGTCACGCTGAACAGCGCGGGCGCGTTTGAAGCGAGCGAGATCATGGACATTCCCGACGAAACGCTCGCGCGCTTCTATGCCGAGGAGCCGAAGCTCGAGACCTATCGCCGCAATATCGACAAGCTGCGCCGCCGTAAGGCACACATCCTCTCGCCCGAGTGCGAGAAGCTGCTTGCCGCCGCGGGCGAGATCAGCGAAAGCCCTGACCGCATGTTCAGCATGTTCCACAATGCTGACATGCGTTATCCCGACGTGACCGACGCAAAGGGCGAGGTCCACACGCTGACGGACGGCACGTTCGTCCCGATGCTGATGAGCGCCGACCGCACACTGCGCGAAAACGCCTTCAAGGCCTACTACAAGCGCGCGGGCGAGTTCCGCAACACCTACGCCTCCACGCTGGACGCGCAGTTCAAGCAGCTCAAGTTCTTCGCCGACGCGCGCCACTATAATTCCACGCTCGAGGCGTCCCTTGACGTGACTGAGGTGCCGGTCGAGGTCTACACGAATCTCATCGACGCGGTGCACGGCAACCTCGGCAAGATGTACCGCTATGTCGAGCTGCGCAAGAAGATCTTAGGCGTTGACGAGCTGCACATGTACGATGTCTACACCCCGATCGTCGCGGACGCGGACGCCGAGATCTCCTATGACGAGGCGAAGGCAAATGTGCTCGAGGCGCTCGCCGTGCTCGGCAAGGACTATACGGACGTGCTGGAAGAGGGCTTCAACAACCGCTGGGTCGATGTGTATGAAAATACCGGCAAGCGCGGTGGAGCCTACTGCACCGGCAGCGGCTGGCCTCACCCCTATGTGCTGCTCAACTTCACCAACGAGCTGGACGACGTGTTCACCCTTGCCCATGAGCTGGGCCATGCCATGCACTCATATAAGTCCGACCATGCCCAGGCTTTCGCCAACCACGATTATTCCATAATGGCGGCGGAGGTGGCCTCCACCGTAAACGAAGTGCTGCTGCTGAAGTACCTCATATCCAACGAGACCGACAAGAAGCGCAGGGCGTACCTGCTGAACCACTTTATTGAGGGCTTCCGCACCACCCTTTTCCGCCAGACCCTGTTCGCGGAATTCGAGAAGGAGACTCATGCCATGGCCCAGTCCGGCCAGCCCCTGACTGCCGACAGCATGAACGCACTTTACAGGCGGCTCAACGAGCTGTACTATTCCGGCGCGGTGGTTGATGATCTTCAGGATATCGAGTGGGCCCGCATACCCCATTTTTACAACGCCTTCTACGTATACCAGTACGCCACGGGTTATTCTGCCGCGGTGGCCATCGCCGAGAGGATACTCGCCACCGGCGACGCCTCGGATTACCTCCGCTTCCTGACCACGGGCGGCAGCGACTACCCCATAAAGGAGCTGCGCATAGCAGGCGTCGATCTGGAGAAGCCCGAGGTAGTAAGCAATGCGCTGAAGGAGTTCGGCAACAGCGTGGACGAGCTGGAAAAGCTGCTGGGCCAGCTCAAATAATACAAACCAACGTATAATTATAAAGGAGATATATACATGACATACGATGTTGATCTTAATGAAATGAAAGCGTACATACTCAATAAGTTCAAGAACGAGGGCGATTTCGATTTTCTCAAGGAAGGCCTTATGGAGGAACTGGTGGACGAGATGATGTCCGTGGATCAGGCCTATCTGGCCAAGCTTTCGGAGGACGACGATTACGAGGACGACGACGTATACGAGATGCTCATCGCCGCCCTTCAAAATAAATACCCAAACTACAAGATGTATGCCATGCGCCTTGCCGAGGACTATCTGGACTTCTCCGAGGAGTACCTCGTCAGCGTGGATGCGATAGAGTGGGAATAAATATTTAGTGTTTTCTGAATCCTGAAAAGCGTTGGTAATACAGCGTTTTTCAGGATTTTTCTTTTTTAGCGGCTACAAATTGGCTACATTTGCAGCGATTTTTGTAGCCAGAGGCTCACGGCATAATGCCGTCAAGCTGTCTGGCTACCTCCACCTGCTTGTTGGGGTACAGGTGACTGTACGTGTCCATCGTTGTCTGTACCTTTTCATGTCCGAGCCGCTCCGCGATTAGCAGCGGAGAGAAGCCCATCTCCACCAGCAGGCTGGCGTGGCTGTGTCGAATGTCATGCACCCGGATGCGCTTTACCCCCGATGCCTTGCAGCCATACTCCATTTCGTGATACAGAAAGCTCTTGGTGTAGGGAAACAGCCGATCATCCTTTTGCAGCCCGTAGCAATGGGACATATACTCCTGTAAACAGGTGCAAAGACCGTCGGGAATGGGGATGGTGCGGTTGCTCTTGGGCGTTTTCGGTGTGGTGATAATATCCTCTTTGCCGAGGCGCTGATAGCTCTTGTTCACCGTCAGGGTCTTCTTCTCGAAGTCGATGTCCGACGGTGTGAGTGCCAGCAGCTCTCCCTCCCGAATCCCCGTGTAGTACATGGTCATGAATACCGTGTAGCTGGCGGGACGGTCTTTCATGCTCTCGATAAATGTCTGGAACTCGTCCTTTGTCCAGAACAGCATTTCATCGGCTTTCTTCTTGCCCATGCTCCCCGCCTTGTGGCAGGGATTTTCTTTCAGCCCATAGTATTTGACTGCGTAGTTGAAAATCGCCGTGAGCTGGTTGTTGATGCACTTGAGATAGGTCTGGGCGTAAGGCTTGCCGTTTTCATCCCGGTAGCTGGTCAGGGAGTTCTGCCATTGGCGCACGTGAGTGGGCTTGATCTCGTTCAGCGGAATTTTCTTGAAGAAAGGCGTTACCTTCAGGTCGATCAGCCATTTCTTGCTGGCAACGGTTGAGGGCTTGAGGCGGTGCTCCATATCCTTGACATACAGAGAGATGAAGTCACCGAAGGTCATGCCGAGGCTGCCCGTGGATTGGCTGATAAAGTCACGTTCCCATTGCAGGGCTTCCTTCTTGGTGGCAAAGCCACGCTTCTTCTTGTGGATGGTCTTGCCTGTCCAGTCCGTCACGCGGATCTGGGACATCCAGCGACCGGTGTCGCCGTCTTTTGTTACTGACATTTTTACCTCCTTCCCTCAAGAATCAGGCTTTGATCAGGTTATTCACTCGTTACTCTCGCTTTTACCGTATTCCTTTTCCAGAAACTCCGTCCGCTTTGCGATTCGCTCATCGCGGTCAAGCTCCTCTGGCTCTGTGCATTTGACTGCGTTCGCGGCGTAATATGCCAAAGTCTGCTCCTTCCAGCGCTTATATGCTGCCTGCGTGGAGTTATAGGCGCGAAGCTCGCTGCGCTCGTCCTCCCACTGTTCAAGAAAGAGGCACATATCCGCATTGAACTCCGCCGTGCTCTTTCCATCAAAGGAAACCGAGCACTCCCATTGCTTGCTGCGGGGCGGCTTCTGCACATTGATCTTGAAGTCGATGCCCTCTACCGTTTCCAGCTTAAAGAGGAAGTCCATTACGTCGGCAAGCGTCCTGATCTGTGTCGTGCTGGATTCATACCCAAGAATATAGGTTGAGGTCGTGTCCAGCAGATCTGCGATCTGATTGACAACGGCAATCGACACTTCAATCTCTCCGGTTTCGTACTTCTGTACGGTGCGGAGAGATTTTTTCAGCATTTGTGCCAGCTCGGTCTGGTTCAGCCCTTTGCGTTTTCGGAGCTGCTTGATTCTCTGCCCAATGGCGGGATAATCGAAATTGTCCATGTCTGATTCACCTCGTCCATATCATATCACAGAATAAAGCGAATTGCAAGTACATATTTTTATTTTCTAAATGCTTGACAGATGCATCTTGTGTGCGTATAATAAAATATGTACTCAGGATGCGTATTTCAGAGAGACTGGGGAAAGGAGCGTGAACAAAAGATACGCAGACTGAGGAAAATCACATTGAAACAGGAGGTACTATGAGAGCACAGTTTATCACAGCGTCAGAGGTGGCGGAGATCATGGGCATCAGCCGCAGCAAGGCATATCAGATTGTCCGGGAGATGAACAGAGAACTGAAAGCCCAAGGCTATCTGACCGTTGCCGGAAAATGCCCTGCCCAGTATTTCAAGCAGAAGTTCTACGGCTTCCAGATTCCCGGAGGTAAGCGAAATGACGGGAAATGAGAAAACGACCGCCCTCATCCCATCTGTTGGCGCAGATGGAGGGCAGCCGCCTCACGATTCAACTAACCAGAGCATACCACATGAAACCTGCGAAAGCAATCCCCTGGAGGAAAATATTGAGGAAATGCGTGAGAAAATCCGACGCATGAAAGGCCCTCATTATCTTCATACCGTTTCCATGACAGAGCTGTATCAGACCGCCTACAAGAGCAGGCCGCCCATCATCGACGGCTTGCTCTACGCGGGAGCGTATATCCTCGCAGGAGCGCCCAAAATCGGAAAATCATTTCTGGTAGCGCAGCTTGCCTACCATGTCAGCACAGGGCAAAGGCTGTGGGGCTATGAAGTCCATCAGGGTACGGTTCTGTACCTTGCACTGGAGGATGATTTCCAGAGAATCCAGAGCCGGATGTTTATGATGTACGGCGTGGCGGATACCGCCAGCCTGCATTTTGCAACGGCAGCAAACAAAATCGGAAACGGTCTTGACGAGCAGCTTGAGAATTTCATAAAGGAACACCCCGACACGAAGCTGGTTGTCATTGACACCATGCAGAAGATTCGGGAAGCCGGAGGCGAGGCTTACAGCTACGCCAGCGACTATGAGATCATCGGCAAGCTCAAGCGTTTTGCGGACAGACACAGCATTTGCATCGTTACCGTCCATCACACAAGAAAGCAGCCAGCCGGGGACAGCTTTGAAACGATCTCCGGCACAACAGGACTTCTCGGTTGTGCAGACGGAGCACTCCTGATGCAGAAGAAGAAACGGACAGCATTGGAGGCCACGGTCGATGCGGTGGGGCGAGATCAACAGGATCAGATTCTATATCTGAAAAAAGATGCCGGCACGCAGATATGGAGCCTTGAACGGACAGAGAACGAACCGTATCAGGAGCCGCCCGACCCGGTATTGGATACGGTTTCCCAGCTTGTTTCCTCCGAAAGCAGAGAATGGACAGGCAGCCCGACTGAGCTTGCGGAGACGGTCAATACAGGCATGGCGGCAAATTCCCTCACCAAATACCTGAACGTTAAATCCGGAAGGCTGCTGGACGAGTACCATGTGAAGTACGAGAACAGGGCCAAACACTCCGGGCGGCAGGTGAAGCTCACCTATATGATAATTGACAATGTTGAGTACGAAGTAATCGACTGAGGACAGCGCGACGGCTGCGACGGTCGCGACGGTGGAAATGATGCCATCAAAGCAACCGTCGCAATCGTTGCGACCGTCGCGGATAGGAAAGGATAGGAAAATGAAAAGCGTACAAATCCCCTATGATCTGTTCATCGACCTCGCCATGTACCATCTGCGGGGCGAGGATGATTTTGAAGAAGAAATCCGGCAGGGCTTGGAGCAAAAGCTCGACGCCATGCTGAACCGGCAGCTCTATTCCCGGTACAAAACCGCTCCCAACGAAGAAGAACGGGAGCAGGCGCGGCAGGAGTATCTTGACCGGCGTGGAGTGCGGCAGAGCTACCGATGGACTACTCCTCCTTGGGAACTGTGACAGGAGCGTGCCACGCTCCTGTTGCTGGCAGACAAGGTAAAGCATTGGCTGACACAGCCCCTCGCATCCCCGTCTCCATCGAAAAACCCGCAGATTTTGAGATGGATGGCGGAGAGGATTTTCAAAATTCTCTCTGCCTGTGGGCGGCAGCGTTGAAGCAAATTCGATTGCTGAAAGGCTGGCGGTCACGCCGTGGATTTTGCAAAGTGGGTACTACTTGCAAGCCACGGCAGAGGCTTCCGCAGAAGCCGCATTCCCCGTTCCCCCTCGGAGAGCCCACGATACTTTGCAGCCACAGGATGAAAGTATCATAGTGGGTTATTACACTTCCGCAGAAGTGCTCCCCCGAAAGCCACCTTGTCCTGCGAAATCTGAAATCAGGAGGTAAATGCCCATGGCAAGAGGCGACGGTATCCATCGTACCAACGCAAGAAATATGAGGCTGACCGCTGCCAGAATCGGCAACGCGCAGCAACACAACGAACGGGAAAAGGGATCCTATGTCAATCAGGATATTGTCCCGGAAAGAACGCGGCTCAACGTCCATTTCAAGGAACCGACGGGAAGTTATGCCGAGATGTTCCAAAAGCTGAAAGAGGACGGCGTGATCTCCACCCGTGGACTGAAAGAGGACGCTTTTCTATACGGCGAGCTGGTCTTTGACGTAAACACCGCCTATTTTCACAATCATGGCGGCTATGACTTCGCAAAACAATTTTACACCGATGCTTACAAATCCGCAATAGAAATCGTCGGCGGCGAGCAGTATATCCTTTCGGCGGTTATGCACGCCGACGAGCGCAACCGCGCCATGTCCGACGCGCTGGGGCAGGACGTGTACCACTATCACCTTCATGTGGTCTATATCCCCGTCGTGGAAAAACAGATTCTATGGACGAAACGCTGCAAGGATAAATCTCTGGTAGGGACAGTTAAGGAGACGATTCAGCAGGTCAGTATGAGCAAAAAGTGGGATTCCAAGCCCGCACTGGACGAGCATGGGAAGCCGCTGCTGAACGCAAACGGGAAAACTGTGCTCCGAAAATCCTATTCCGTTCTGCAAGATGATTTCTTCGCCGCCATGCGAAAGGCAGGGTATGACGATGTGGAGCGCGGCGAACGCGGCAGCTCGGAGGAACACCTGACCGTGACGCAGTTCAAAGTGCAGCAGGAGCAGGCGCGGTTGGAATCGATTGAGGATACGATTGACAGGAGGAAGCAGACGCTGGAAAAGTACAACGAGAAGATTAGGGAGCAAAAGGGCGCGGCAGCTTCCTTCCACGAAATCGACAGCATTGGGAAAAAGACCATCTCCGGCAATATCTCCATGACGCCGCAGGACGCGCAGTTTCTCAAGGAGCTTGCCAAGGAGGGAGTCGCTTCTCGCGGGCTGATCGGAGATTTGAAGACTAAAGTGGAAACGCTCAAGCGCGATGTCAGCGTATGGAAACGCAAATATGAAAAGCTGCAAGAGCAGACAAAGGACTTCATGGCGGCACTCAAACGAGCGCCCCGCAAGGTCAAGGAGTTCATACAATTCATACTCCACACCGAGCCGGAGAAGCCGGAGCAGTCCGGAAGCCGTGATATGCCGCGCCGCAAGAAGCGCGACATGGAGTTGTGAGCAACTACGGTGTAGAGCCGTAAAAATACGAAAATAGCCAACAGGAGCGCGTCGGACGAACCGGGCGTTGTCCGGCGTGCTCCTGTTTGAAAATCTCCGTTTTCCCCAAGTCAAGAGACGGAGAAAACAGCCGAAAAATGCCACTCTTGTGCGACAGAGGGCAGAAAGGAGCTTGCATGAGAACAGGGCTTACCAATAATCGGAATGTTTTGACCGCAACAACACATAGAAGTGCCGCCACGCCGATGTATCTTCAATATCCAAAATATGTTGTAGGCGTAGAATGTGCATTGCACATGGCATATAAACATCTGATTTGCAAATGCAAAAATTTATTTGCGTTTGCAGAATTCCAATTTGCGAATCTGATGGTAAGCTTCACAAATGTGTGCTATAATGTGACTATGTATTTTGATAAGGGGGACTTCCCAATATGCGTATTAACTATAACAAGCTCTGGAAGATGCTTATTGATAAAAATATGAAAAAGAGTGATTTGAAAGAAAAAGCTGGCATCAGTTCTGCGTCCCTTGCAAAGCTCGGCAAGGGAGACAACATTACCACAGATGTTCTGCTTCGTATTTGCGAGGCAATGGATTGTCGGATCGAAGATATTCTCGAAACGGTTCGTGACTAACCAACACTAAAAAATTTGATTAGGAGGTTTTGATATGACCATATTGGGCAAGAAGCAGATGTCGGAAGAAGACATCAAATTGAATTATATCACTCCGGTCATTCTGAATGGTTGGAAAGGTCACATGACAATGGAGACAAAGATTACTGATGGTAGAATCAACATCAGCGGCAATATTGTGGCTCGCAGTAAGCCAAAATTTGCCGACTATATGCTTTATCTCAACGATGGGAAGCCAATTGCCGTAGTTGAAGCAAAGGATAATAATCATTCGGTATCTCATGGCTTGCAGCAGGCAATGACTTATGCTCAGATGATGGATCTCCCATTTGCATATTCCTCAAACGGGGATGCGTTCTATGAGCATGACTTCTTTACCGGGCAGGAACGGCAGATTGTTTTAGAGCAATTTCCAACACAGGATGAGCTTGTAGCAAGATATTACGCTGAACTGAACGGCGGCAAGGGCGTATCCGACTTGGAAAAGAAAATAGTCTCCCAGCCGTACTACTCGTCTCAAAGCACATATCCTCCACGCTATTATCAAAGAAACGCTGTAAACAGAACCGTGGAAGCAATCGCCAGAGGGCAGCAGAGATTGTTGCTTGTGATGGCAACGGGAACTGGCAAAACGTATACTGCATTCCAGATAGTGTATCGGCTGCTCCGCTCTGACCTTAAAAAGAGAATTTTGTATTTGGCTGACAGGAACATTCTTGTTGACCAGAGCATTTTGCAGGATTTTGCACCGCTTGAAAAGACCATTTATAAAGTGGACTTTTCCGACAAGGAGTGTTTGAGCAAGATCGCATCCCATGAAGTAAACTTTGCCCTCTATCATCAAATGGTCGGACAGGATGATGAGGAACATTTCAGGCAGATACCGGCAGAGTATTTCGACCTTATCATCGTGGACGAGTGTCACCGTGGAAGCGCCAAGGAGGACAGCAACTGGCGGAAGGTGCTGGAGTATTTTTCTTCCGCTACACAGATTGGCATGACTGCGACACCAAAGGAGAGCGAAAAGGTATCGAACATTGATTACTTTGGAGAGCCTGTCTATACTTACAGCCTAAAGCAAGGCATCGAGGACGGATTTCTTGCTCCTTTCAAGGTTATCAATATCACGACCAACATCGGTGACGGCTGGAGGCCGCACAAAGGGCAAACCGATATATACGGCAATGTGCTCGAAGACCGAATCTATAACAATAGGGATTATGATTACAATATCATTCTCCAAGACCGTATTGACGAGGTTGCAAGGGAGATTACCGAGTATCTGAAAAGCACCGACAGGATGCAGAAAACTATTGTGTTCTGCGCTTCCGAAGATCATGCCGAACGTATGCGGATTGCCCTTGTCAACCAAAACGCCGATATGGTTAAGGAGAATCCGGACTACTGCGTAAGAATCACCGGCTCCGATATTTACGGCAAGTCCAAACTTGATTATTTTATCTCCGTATCCAGCCCTTATCCGGTTATCGCTACCACATCCGAACTGCTTTCCACCGGAGCAGACTGCAAGATGACAAAGCTGATCGTTCTGGACAAGACGGTTGAGAGCATGACTACCTTTAAGCAGATCGTCGGTCGCGGAACTCGTATTAGAGAAAAGGATGGCAAGACGCATTTCATCGTTATGGACTTTAGAAATGTGACAAGGCTCTTTAGCGACCCTGATTGGGATGGTCCCGTAGAACAGGTTGAGGGGTTCCAACACGGTAGCGGAGGAAACAAGCCCAAAGGCGGTGAACCCGGCGGCAGTGGAGAGGAACCGCCCGTTGACCCCGTTGAAACGCCTATCGTTGATAAAGACGGGTGTAGGGTGAAGATTATCAATAAGACCGTTTCTGTCTATGATGCCAACGGCAAACTGCTCCGACAGGAAGATATTATTGATTACACAAGAACCAACATCAAGGGCGAGTATGCTTCTCTGTCTGACTTCATCCACAAGTGGAAAGCATCTGACAAAAAGAAAACTATCGAGCAGTCCTTTATGGCAATGGGTATTGATTTGAAAGCTTTGAAAGCAGATCAGGGAATGTCCGATGTGGATGACTTCGACTTCATCTGCTATGTGGCATACGGCAGGAAACCGTTGACGAGAAAAGAGCGGGCGAACAACGTCAAGAAGAAGGACTTTTTCAGCAAGTATTCCGCCGAAGCACAGGCAGTCCTTTCCATCCTCCTGGACAAGTATATGAATCAGGGCATCACTGAGGTTGAGGATATTAAGGTCCTTTCTCTTGCAGACTTTGCCGACTTTGGAAAGCCTGCAAAAATCGTTAAGCTGTTCGGCGGCAAAGCGCAGTATGAGACTGCTATTAAGGAGCTTGAAGCGAACATTTATGAATTAGAGGTAAGTTAATTATGGCGATGCAGTCAGGTTTTATAAAAAGAATCCGTGATATTATGCGTATGGACGCAGGTATCAACGGCGATGCTCAACGAATTGAGCAGATGGTATGGATGCTCTTCCTGAAAGTCTACGATGCCAAAGAAGACGATTGGGAACTGAATGAGGACAACTACGAATCCATTATTCCCGAAGACCTCAGATGGAGAAATTGGGCAAAGGCCGACAGCAACGGTCATGCTATGACCGGAGACAAGCTGCTGAACTTTGTCAACAACACTTTGTTCCCGGTGCTGAAAGGCAATGATGTAAAAGAAGGCGACACGATTGTCTATGAGGGTATCAAGGTTGCACCTGACACTCCGATCAAGAAAGCGATCGTGAAATCGACCTTTGAGGACGCCAACAACTATATGAAGGACGGCGTTTATCTCCGTCAGGTCATTGATGTGATTGATGAAATCGAATTTGATGACGTCAAGGAAAGCCATGCTTTTGGTTTTGTTTATGAAGAAATCCTTCGTGAATTGCAGTCTGCCGGTTCCTCCGGTGAGTTTTACACGCCGAGAGCAGTCACCGAGTTCATGGCGCTGATGATCAAGCCGAAACTGGGAGAAAAGATGGCTGACTTCGCTTGCGGTACGGGTGGCTTTATTACCTCCTGGCTTGGACAGTTATCCAAGCAGGTAACCGATACTTCTGCTCAAAAGCAGCTTGATGACAGCATTTACGGAATCGAGAAAAAGCCGTTCCCGTATCTGCTCTGCGTAACCAATATGCTGCTGCATGACATTGAGGTTCCGAACATCTATCACATGAACTCGTTGAAGCATAATCTGCTGGACTATACGGACGCGGATAAGTTCGACGTCATCTTGATGAACCCTCCCTATGGCGGACATGAGGACAAGTCCATTCAGGGATTCTTCCCCGATGATCTGGCAAGCTCTGAGACCGCCGATCTGTTCATGTCGGTGATCCTGTACCGTTTGAAGAAAAACGGCAGAGCTGCTGTTGTCGTGCCGGATGGTTTTTTGTTCGGTCTGGACAATGCGAAGGTAAACATCAAGAAAAAGCTCATTGGCGAGTTTAATCTGCACACCGTTGTCAGACTGCCCAGCTCTGTGTTCAGCCCCTATACTTCCATTACCACCAATCTGTTGTTCTTCGATAACACAAAGCCGACAACAGAAACATGGTTCTACAGAGTGGATATTCCGTCTGACAGAAAGCACTTTTCCAAGACCAAGCCGATGGAGTTAAAGAACTTCGAGGATTGTATCGCTTGGTGGAATAACAGAGAGGTAATCCCAGACGGCGAATATTTCAAGACACAGAAATATACCGCTGATTATCTGCTGAATGAACAGGGATGCAATATTGACCTTTGCGGTTATCCCCACGAGGAAGAAGAAGTTCTCGACCCGCTTGATACGATCAGGGAGTATCAGGAAAGAAGAACCACCCTCAACGCTGAAATCGACAAAGTTCTTGCAGAGTTGGAAGCATTGCTGCCGGGAGGTGTGAAAGAATGACCCCCGAACAGTTAAAGGCAAGTATTCTTCAATATGCCATTCAAGGCAAGCTTGTTGAGCAGCGACCGGAAGAAGGAACGGGCGAGGAACTGTACCGTCAGATTCAGGCAGAAAAACAGCGACTGATCAAAGAGGGCAAAATCAAAAAAGAAAAAGCTTTGCCCGAAATTGCAGAAGATGAAATTCCGTTTGATCTTCCAGATAGTTGGAAATGGGCAAAATTAGGTGATTGCACTGGCTACGCCCAAACAAAAGAAAAGGTGTCTCCCAAAGATATTACAGGCGATATGTGGTCGTTAGACTTGGAAGATGTTCAAAAGGATACAGGTGCAATTCTTGTGAAAACCAAGGCTTCTGAACGAAAAATCAGCGGCGACAAGGTTAAGTTCCACAAGGGACAGGTTCTATATAGCAAGCTCCGTCCCTACCTGAAGAAAATCTTAGTTGCACCTGATGAGGGGATTTGCACACCTGAATTGGTTCCATTTGACACCTACTTGATTGACGAGAATTATATTGCGTATGTATTGAGAAGCCCACACATCGACTATGTAATCAATTCGGTCACATATGGCGTAAAGATGCCGAGGGTTGGAACAGATACAATGACTAATCTTTTAATTCCTCTCCCACCCCTTGCAGAACAAAAGCGCATCGTTGCCAAGATAGAAGAACTTCTTCCGTATGTTGACTGTTATGCCGCAGCTTATGAAAAGTTGGAACAGTTTAATGCCAAGTTCCCGGAGGATATGAAGAAATCCATTCTCCAGTACGCTATTCAAGGCAAGCTCGTTGAGCAAAGACCGGAAGAAGGAACAGGCGAAGAACTATACCGACAGATTCAGTATGAAAAACAGCGGCTTATCAAAGAAGGCAAAATCAAAATGGAAACGCCTCTGCCTGAAATTTCTGAGGATGAGGTTCCGTTTGAGATTCCGGATTCATGGCGTTGGTGTTATGTGGGAGATTTGTTTAATCACAACACAGGTAAAGCCATGAACTCTTCTGCAAAGAAGACCGATAAGCCTGGGGCAATAAGACCTTTTATCACAACATCCAATGCTTACTGGAACAGCTTTGATTTTTCTGTTGTGAAAGAGATGTTTTTCTCCGATGATGAAGTTGAGACGGTAGTTCTTTTGTCCCACAAAAAAGCCGACAGTTATATCCACATTGATG
>OGOJ01001200.1_pt1 | contig 20286 bp, 14 predicted proteins | sample 1552601 | NCBI WGS metagenome assembly OGOJ01 (sample SAMEA2580184, study PRJEB22360) | human gut metagenome | biome: human gut; feature: human-associated habitat; material: faeces | place: Denmark | collected 2008/2010
AATTATCTAATATATCTAGAGAAGAATTATTAAGAAACAAAGTACTTAGTAATAGTGATGTTAAAGAAATGTTAATGGATGGCACTAGTCCTAAGACAGATAACTTCAAAAGATTAGCTTTAACTGATGAAGGTATTATTATCTTCTTTGAAAGATATCAAATAGCACCATATTATTTTGGTGATTACAATATATTAATACCTTATAGTAAATTAAATTTAAATATATAAGAAAGGTAGAATCTAAATGAAAAAGAAAGCACTATTATTTATTCATGGCTTTGCTGGTGGTACTTATGATTATGGTGAATTAATTAATGACTTAGAACTAAATGGTTTATTTGATATATTTAGTTATACAATGAAAGGTCATGGTAATTTAGTTATTAATAAAGTTACTAAAGATGACTGGATAAAAGATGCAGAGTATAATATAGAAAAATTAATTAAATATGGATACAAAGAAATATATGTTGTTGGTCATAGTATGGGTGGTGTCATTGCTACTTACTTAGGAAGTAAATATAAAGAAGTGAAAAAGTTAGTACTTGCCGCGCCAGCATTTGAATTTTGTAACTTTAAAAATAATAAAATTAACTTTATCGATAGTATTAAACTAATTCCAAGTATATTTAAAAATTATACTTTTAGAGAGATGATGGCTAAATACTTTAAAGTTCCTCTTAAAACAGTTAAAGAATTTTCTTATTTAGTTAATGACCACTATGAAGATGTTAAAAAGATTAATATACCTATTCTACTGCTTTGGGGAAATAAAGATACTACAGTACCTTTTGCCTCTATTAAATATGTATATGATAATGTTAAATCTAAAGATGTCGAACTATGGACCATAGATAATATTAATCATGGTATTTTTAATAACTATCGATATCAAGATATAAAAGATATTATATTTTGTTTTCTTACTAGAAAAGAAAATAATAAAAAGATTAAACATTCTATTTGAAATTAATTAATATTATGTTAATATATTAATAGAGGGTGATAGATAATGTTAAGAAAAAAAGCAATACTTTTAATACATGGTTTTGCGGGTGGTGCTTATGACTATGGTAATTTACCTAATGATTTAGAATTTGTTAATAATTACAAGGTATTTACTTATACTCTACCTGGTCATGATAAAGCTATTATTAATAAAGTTACTAAAGATGATTGGATAAAAATGTCAGAGATGCAAATCGAAAAAATAATTAAGCACGGATATAAAGAAATATATGTTATTGGTCATAGTATGGGTGGTGTTATTGCAGCATACTTAGCAAGTAAATACAAAGAAGTAAAAAAACTAGTACTTGCTGCTCCTGCCTTTCAATATTTTAAGTTTGAAGGTAATAAAATAAATATATTAGAAAGTATTAAAGTTGTTCCTAACTTATTTAAAGATTATAATAAAGAAGAAGTTATATCAAGATTATTTAAAGTACCAATTACTACGATTAAAGAGTTTATGTCATTAGTTAGTGAACATCATAGTGATGTAAAAAATATAGTATGCCCCACTTTAATAATTCATGGTACTAAAGATGAAATAGTTCCTGATACTTCAGTTAATTATGTATATGATAACATTAAATCTACTTCAGTTACTTTAGTAGAAATTAATGGTTTAACTCATGATTTATTTATCAACGATAGATATACTGATGTAAAGAAATTAATTTTTGACTTTTTTAAACATAAACCAAAAAATACCAAAAATAAATATAAAATATAGAAAAAAAGACTTGATTTGCTCAAGTCATTTTTTATTAATTATTTTTTATAGTCTTATATGTTCTAAAAGCTACTGCTAGAGCAATTAATGCAAATATATAATTAACATACATAAACATATTTGCTTCTACTCCAGTTTGTGGTGGAAGTATAGTTAAATCATATATATAAGTAACTTCTTGCTGTTCTTTAGTATAAGTCCCTTCTACTTCACCTTTAACTTCAATAAAGCTATATTTATCAAATTCTTTCTTAACTGTTTCATATGTAGTTCCTACAGGACCTGTAAGAGTAATACTATCAGTAAGTTTAGTACCATCTTTAGTAACATAATTAACTATTACAGTACTTTCTTCTACTTCAGTAGTATGTTCATCATCAGTAGTTTTAGTAGTATTACCATAAGTTAATTCAGCAGTTACTTTATTAGTTACTTCTTTTTTATCTACATTGATATAGAATAATTTAAAGTTTTCTTCAATATTAAAGATAATATTTCTATTTTCATTAATATCTGTATTAACATCATTAGTAATTTCTGTTCCTACTAAAGTATTATCCATTTCATATTTACATAATATTGTATTATTTTCTTTAATATATTTACAATTATTACTAATTTCTGATTTTTCTGCATCTATTTCAAATGGAAGAATATCAGTAATTGTAAGTGTTGCTTTACCTACATAATCTTTAATTTCTGTATTATAAGTAATTGTATAATCAAAGGCATCAGTAATTGATCCTACTAATTCTACTCCATCTTTCTTTAACTCTTCTTCTGAAGTACCTACATTCTTTGTATATACATAGTTTACATAAGTTGTTCCTTTTGTATATAATCCATCTTTATTACTTGGTATTTCTTTTAGTGTATAGCCAAAGAATTCTTTAGCCTCAGTAGTATATTCTTTACCTACTAAATCTGTGGTTGTTACATTATTACTTAGTGTAACTCCTTTATCAGTTTTGTAAGTAGCTACTACCGTTCCACTAGGAACAACATCTATTACTTCATCTTTATCAGTTACATTTTTATTTCCATATATTAATTTTGAATTAACAATGTTTTTAACTTCACTTCCAACATTAGTGTATCTTAATACAATGTTAAACGCAGCATTTATTACTTGATGTTCTTCATCAACTGTATATACATCAGTACATACTATTGTTCTTCCATTTACTACACATTTATTATCTTTTGATATTATTTCAGCATTATATGGTAATGTATCAGTAAGCTCAAGAGTTACTTCTCCTACATAATCTTCTACTTTACCAGTATAACTTAATACATAATTGTATTCTGAATTAATATCAGTAATAGTGTTATTTTGTACTTTATTTACTTTGTTTTCAGTTACTGTTCCTTCATTCTTTATATATACATAATCTACTTGAATTGTTTCATTAGCAATGTAAGTTCCTTCTTTATTAGATGGTATTTCTCTTAATGTATATCCATAGAATGATTTAGTTTCAGTAGTATAATCAGTTCCTGCAAAATCAGTAGTTTCTACATCATCATGTAATTTTACACCTTTATCTGTTTTGTAAGTAGCCACTACTGTTCCTTTGTATACTTCTGTTTCTGTTTCATCAGTAGTTTCTTCTTCCTTATTTTCTAAAGCTAATTTAGCAGTAGCACTATTTATTATTTTATCTTCTTTTATATCAGAATATTTTACTTGGAAATTAAATTCTTCATTTATTTCTAAAGTTCCATTTACTGTATATTCTGTAGTACATATAATGGTATTATTTTCGAATGTACATCTATTATCTTTTGATACTATAGTACCTTTTAATGGTAATGTATCAGTAATAGTTAAAGTAGCTTTACCGACATACTCTTCTACTTTACCTGTATATTTAAGTGCATAGCTAAATGTATCGTTGATGTTACTTACAAACTCAGTTCCTTCTTTAACTAATTCATTTTCAGTAATATTTCCATCATTCTTAGTATAATAGTATATTACATCAATATTACCTTCAATGTAGTTACCATTTTTATTAGTAGGTTCTTCTTTTAATGTATAACCTGTTATTTCTTTTGCACTTGTTTCATAAGGTGTACCCGCTAATTTCTCACCTAACTCTTGTTTAACTGCAATATCATTTCCTTGTTCATCTTTAAAGTATACAGTTACTGTACCTTTGATTTCTACTGGTACTGTAGCAGTATCTTCTTTACCAGAAGTTATCTTATCTTCTACATTTTCATGTGACACAGTAGTATTTCCATAAACTGTATTGATTAGGTTACTTCCATTTTTACTTAAGTAATCTTGATATTTTACAGTATAATTTATTCTTTCGCTTACTGTATAAACACTTTGATACTCAGTTATACTATAAGTTTTTGTCCAAGTGATAGTATTTTTTTCACTATTATATACTCCACCATTTAATGTGCTTTCATTTTCAATAATAGCACCAGGTAATGTATCAGTAATAGTTACTACTATAGTATCGCCATTTCTTACATTATTTATTTGTGTATTATAATTTACTGTATAACTTACTTTATCATTAGAACTAATTACTTTATTAGTTTTTGTAGTCTTAGATATAGTTTCAGTAATATTATCAAAGTTTGTATTAATATAGTATATATCTAATACATTCTTGCTTGAATTTGTACCAACAGTAATTTCTGAATTGTTTTCTTCAGTTTTATTTGGATCTAAGAAATAATCATTTTTACCCTTAGCATTTAATTCTTCGTTAGTAAGCCATTTACTTCTAGCTGTAATCTTATCTCCATAAATAGCTTCACTATTATTAGTAAATCCTTTTTCGTTATTAAAGAAGTAATTTACTGAATACTCATAACTATTCTTCTTATAATAAATATTTATTACTACAGTATTATCAATAATAGTATAACTAGAATTATCTGATTTTACTGTATCTAAAATATAACCATCTCTTATTTCATTTTCTTTTAAATAATAGTCTTGTGAATTAACTCTTGTTCCATAAGGAATATTTGTTTCAGTTTTACTATTATTTAAAACTTCATCATAGTAATAATTTATTATATAATTAAATTTCTTTATTGTATATAGAATTTTTATTTCTTTTACTTCGCCATTATTAGTTATAGTAATGCTTGCAGGATCAATTGTATTAAATTCATATCCTTTAGGAAGATATTTGTCTCTTTCTACATTACTTTCATTAATAACTGTTCCATTAAGTGCTTTTCTTGTTTCACTTGTTATTTTATTGTTATTATCAAAGCTATCTTTATAATAATTAACTATATAATCATAAGTATTTTGTACCCAATATACTTGTGGATTTTGATCACAAGTTAATGTTTTTTCTTCACCTTTAGCATTAGTATATTTTAATTCAAAGCCTTCGTTTGTATTATACCAATCTGTTGGAGCATCTTTATCAATATCTACATAGAAAGATAATGTTGTACCTTCTTCAGTAATATTAGCTATTGTTTCACTAACATAACTTCTAGCAGTACTATCAGTAGTTAAGGTGAACTTTCCACCTAAGTTATCTGTTAACACAGCATTAGTTCCAGCACTTGCAGTACTCATTTCTTCAGCAATATTAGTAAATGCATTAGCTACTTTTTCTGGATCAGCATTTACATAATGAGTAAATGTACTGCCTTCTTTATCAGGAGAAGATACTTCTGTTAAAATAGTCTCTGCACTTTTGTAATCATATTCTGATTTTGCCGGAAGCATATAACCAATAGAGAATATTTCAGCACCAAGATTTTTTACATCAGTTGCAGCACTTATTGTTTTATCATAAGTATTTTTATTGGTTGTTTGTCCATTTCCACCGGTATAGCCATTATCTTTATAATAAAATGTTGGTTGACCATCACTAATTACTACAACATATTTTTGTGCTTTTTCATCTGCTACTGAGCTTAATAATTCATTAGCTTTAATAAGTCCGGCTTGTAAATTGGTTCCACCAATTGGGCTTCCAAAATCATCTGAGGTAAGTTCTGTGCCACTAAACCAAGTATTATTATTTATTTTAATTATTTCAGCATCATCAAACTCAGAATCATCATAATAATATCCATTATCACCAGAAAAACCTACTAAGGCAATTTTTGCTCCATTTATTTTATTTGATAGAGTTTTAGCAAATGTTATAGCTCCATTTACTGCGCTTTCCCATTTGTTATTATACTCAGTTCTTATACAGTCACGCCAGTCATACTCAACACACTCATAAGAACTTTCCATACTGCTAGATTTATCAAATACTACAACAGCATATACTTGCTTAGGAACTTCGGTACTTGTTTCATCATCCTTTCCTTCTATTTTAAAATCAATTTTATATCTACCTTCAGTGTCTGTTTTACTAACTGTTTTAGTAACTTTTACTCCGCCTTTTTCTTTAGTAGAGCCAACACTAACAATAGCCATTTCGCCATTATTTGTTACTTTATTATCAATACCAATATCACCTTTATTAGGAGTACTTTCAGATATTTGATCTGCTAATACACTAATTGGTGTCATTAAGTCTGAAAAAATCATTGCTATTAGTACTAATATCTTAGTAAACTTTTTTAAACTTTTTTTCATTAATTAAACCCTCCTTAATATTATTAGTAAATATTTTCTTTGATAATTACTATAATCTTTATGTGTACTACATGTTTGAAGTATTAACACTTCATCATCAGAATTTACTTCTACTCCAGTATCATACATTGATTTTTCTTTTAACTTCGTAATGTGTTCAAGATAATCTTTATCACTAGCAAAGTTAACATCCATGTAAGAAAAATCTTTTGTTTCTACATAAATAGAAAATATTTCATACTTCTTTTTTGCAGTACTTGTGGTTATCCACACATATTTGTGATTATCGTAATAATCTTTATCATAGAACTCTTCAAGTATTTTAAATGGCATATCAATATTTGAAGAATTATGACCATAAATTAGTAATTTTCTACTGGTATCAATATCCACTCTAAAATCTAGGTAGATAGAGCCCATACCACTTCTATTTCCATAAGCATCATGATTTAAATAATAGTTATTATCACTACCTTGTAATATTGGTACGATATAATCAGTATTATCTATTTCCAAGACACCTTTAATATCTTTATTATTATATTCTTCTCTCAAATTGTTAATAACTTCTTCATAGTTAATAGGATTATTAACATTATTATTTGATTCTATATCTATATTTAAGTAATAATCTTTTTTTCTATTTGACTTATATAGATATACTCCAACTAACAATAATAATATTACTAAGATAAAAGTTATTATTAATATTATTTTTTTATTCTTATTCATAAAGCCCCCAATAATTCTCTCAGATGGTTTACTATTATAGCATATTTTATGTTTTTGTCAATTATTAATCTATCATTATATTAAAATTGCAATGAAAAAAGAAGTTTTATATCTTAAATACTTCTACCTAATTAAAAACTTCTTAACTTCTAATTTTATTATGTAACAATGTTTTATTTTTTAAACACTAATTTGTTATATATTTTATCAAATGCTTTGATAAACTTATCTATCTCTTCTTCAGTATTTTTATAACTTAAACTTATTCTTATACTACTCATAGATATTTCTCTATTATGATATATACTATCTACTGATAATGATACATCACTAGTAGAACAGGCACTTTTAGTGGATAGATAAATGTCTTCTTCTTCCATAGTATGAATAAATGTCTCTGGTTTTACTCCTATTACACTAAAATTAATAATATATGGAATACTATTTTCAGTACTATTTATATGAATATTATCATACTTTTTTAAATTATCTTTTATCTTCCTACTTAGAGATGATACATATTCATAATTTTTATCTATATTTGGAATAACTAATTCCAAGGCTTTCATAAGACTACATATTAATGGTAATGCTGGAGTACCACTACGATAAATGGTAGTACTCTTTCCTCCATGAATTAAATTATCAATAACAATATTATCTTTTTTTATTAATAGACCTATTCCTTTTAAGCCAAATATTTTATGAGCAGACATACTAATGAAATCTATACTAGTAGGATCTACCTTTATTTTACCAATAGCCTGAGTAGCATCAACATGGAAATAACACTTAGGATGTTTTTTTACTATCTTACTAATAGTATCTATATCTTGCCTTATACCCAGTTCACTATCAACATAAGCTACTGAAACTAAAATAGTATTATCTGTTAATAGTCTTTCTAAATCTTCAATATCTATTAAACCATTATCTTTTATTTTAACATAATCAATAATAAATCCTTTGTTTTCTAAATATTTACAAGTTTCTAATATTGATGAATGTTCTAGAGGTGTAGTAATTATATGATTACCACGATTTTTATATTTAGAGGCTACTCCCTTTAATACTGTATTATTTGATTCAGAAGCTCCTGAAGTATATATTATTTCACTAGGTTTTACTCCTAGTAAATTGCTTATCTTTTCAGTAGCATATTCCTCTAATTCTTTTGATTTTATTCCTAGACTATGTAATGAATTAGAATTACCTGGATAATTTTTACATACCTTATTAAATGTTTCTAAGACTCTATCATCTACCATAGTAGTAGCACTATTATCTAAATATATCATAATATATTCCTTCTTTCTCTAGTATTTTACCATAAATATTAAAATAAAACTAGATATTTTATAACCAAAATATTCAAAAGAGAGACTTATTTTAAGGCTCTCTTTTGCCTCTTAAGACCTAGACTTAAGAGGATAAACAAATAATTATTTTAAACTTTCAAACTGAGAATTATACAAACTAGCATAGAAACCATTCTCTTTCATAAGCTTATCATGATTACCAGTCTCAATAATATTACCATCTTTCATAACCAATATCAAATCAGCATTTCTAATAGTAGATAATCTATGAGCTATAATAAATGAAGTCTTATTCTCCATTAACTTATCCATAGCCTTTTGTACTAATTCTTCAGTTCTAGTATCTACATTAGATGTAGCTTCATCTAGGATTAAGAAAGGAGCATTCTCAATCATACCACGAGCAATAGTAAGTAACTGTCTTTGTCCTGCTGAAATAGAATCAGTATCAGATATTTCGCTATCATAACCATTAGGTAGTGTTTTAATAAAATGATCTACTCCTACTACTTTGCATATTTCTTTTACTTTCTTATCACTAATATTCTTTCTATTATAAACAATATTTTCTTTAACAGTACCATTAAATAACCAAGTATCTTGAAGTACCATAGTAAATAAATCATGAATATTCTCTCTAGTTAAATCTTTAATAGATACACCATCTATCTTAATATCACCAGAATTAATTTCATAGAACTTCATAAGTAAGTTTACCATAGTAGTTTTACCCGCTCCTGTTGGACCAACAATAGCTATCTTTTGACCTGGTTTTGCAGTAGCAGTAAAGTCTTTAATGATAATTTTATCTTCATCATACCCAAACTTAACATTTTTAAATTCTATTTTCCCTTTTACTTTATCCTTATCTAATTTCTTAGTAATATTTATCTCTTTAGACATTTCTTTTTCCTCTAGAAAAGCAAATACTCTTTCACTAGCAGCCGCTGTTGTCTGAAGTGAGGTCATAGACTGAGCTATTTGTGATAATGGATTAGTAAATAATCTTACATAGATTATGAAGGCTACTATTGTACCAAATGATATAATATCTTTTGATACTAGAAGAGAACCTACTACACATACAGCAACATAACCAAAGTTACCAACAAAGCCCATGATAGGTTGCATTAATCCTGATAAAAACTGACTCTTTCTATTACAAGTATAAAGTCTTTTATTTAACTTATCAAATTCTTTAGTAGACTCATCTATTCCATTACAAGTTTTAACAACATTTAATCCAGAATATACTTCCTCTATGTAACCATTTAAATTACCAAGTTCTTCTTGTCTCTTAGTAAAATACTTTTGTGATTTATTAAGAATTATAAACATTAGTATAAATCCTACCAAACTAGATACAATAGCGGTTATAGCTAGTATATAGTTAGTTACAAACATCATAATAATTGAACCTAGGAATAATGTAATTGAAGATACTAAAGTAGATAAACTTTGATTTAATGACTGAGCAATTGTATCTACATCATTAGTTACTCTAGATAAAATATCTCCTGATAGGTTGTGATCAAAGAATTTAAGAGGTAATTTATTTATCTTTAATGATATTTTATTTCTTAATCTCCTAGCATAGTTATTGGCTACTTTAACCATAAATATACCCTCAAGATAACTAAATAGAGCACTTATTACATATATAATTAATAATATAGTAGCCATCTTAGTTATTTTTTCAACATTCATCTTTGGATTAACTAATTTTTGGATACTATCAGGTAATGTTTCTACTACTTTATATATTTTATTTACTGAAGCATCTTTCTTTAAAGTAGCCATCTTACTAATAAACTCTACTTTATCTTTAGTAGTTATTTCTATATTATCAATAGTAGAACTAGGAAATAAGACATTATTTATACTATCTGGAAGTTTAGTTATAAATGAATAATCTTTAGTTTCACTATTATAATTAGATAATGATTTTAGTAAATTAATTTTATCTTCCTTGATTATTAATATATCATTATATGTAGAATCTTCAAGTATAATATCTAATACACTATCTGGTAATTTACCTAATGAAGTAGTAGCATTTTCTTTAGTCATAGCACTGATAGTATTATTAAATATTTCTTTATCTAAAGCTGATATACTAGCAGTATTTACTTTATAGATAGTGCTTTCATCAATGTTTAGATTTAACATACCTGCAAAAGTATCTTCATTAAGATTAGTTAATAAATCATCTTGTAATTTCTCCATATTAGTAGTATTAATAGTTAGACCCTTAGATATCTCATCAGTTAAATCAGATAATCTATCTGGTGATACTAAAGCTAAAATTGCTGATAGACCCGCTAATACTAAAGATATTATTAGTAGTACTTTAAAATCATTTAAACTTTTAAATAATTTAGATAGAGCCTCGCCAAAATTCTTTGGCTTTTCAATGGTCCTCATTGGACCATGACCCCCTCTTGGAGGAGTATTTCTTTTTTCTTCTTTACCGTTATGCATTTTCTAGTTCCTCCTTTGTTACTTGTGAAAGGGCAATTTCCTTATATACTTCACAAGTTTTCATAAGTTCACTATGAGTACCTATTCCAACACATTTACCCTTATCTAAAACAATTATTTTATCAGCATTCATAATTGTTCCTATTCTTTGTGCTACAATTAGACTAGTAGCCTTCTTAGTATATTTTTTTAATTCTTTTCTTAGTACTGAATCTGTTTTATAGTCTAAAGCACTAAACGAATCATCAAATATATATATTTCAGGACTTCTGGCAATAGTTCTAGCAATTGATAATCTTTGTTTTTGACCTCCTGAAACATTAGTACCGCCTTGGGCTATATGACTTTTTTCTTTCTTTTCTAGTTTTGAAACGAATTCATAAGCCTGTGATACTTTTAACGCTTCATTAATCTTCTTTTTATCAGGTTTACCTAAAATACTCTTACCATAAGTAATATTTGACTCTACAGTACCAGAGAACATAACAGCCTTCTGAGGAACATATCCAACAATATTATGTAAATATTCTTCTTTATAATCTTTAACATTAATACCATTTACTAGTATTTCACCCTCAGTAGCATCATAGAATCTTGGTATTAAATTTATTAATGTACTCTTACCAGAACCAGTAGATCCTATAAAAGCAACAGTATCTCCTTCATTAGCAGTAAAACTAATATTTTCTAAGATATATTCATCAGCATCAGGATATTTAAATGATACATTTTTAAATTCAACAGTCCCCCTTAAACCATTCTTATTCTTAGTTACTTTACCATCTTCAATTGTTACTTCTGTATCTAGTACTTCATTTATTCTTTTTGCAGACACATTAGCACGAGGTAACATCATAAAGATCATAGCAAGCATTAAGAAAGACATTATTACCTGCATAGCGTATGATGAAAAGACAATCATATCTCCAAATAAAACTATTTTATCTCCCATTAAAGCCTTATCAATTAGAAGGGCTCCAATGAAATAGATAGATAATGTTAGAGTATGCATCACTATATTCATCATAGGACTTAGAATATTAAATGCTTTTTGATTAAACATTTGTGTATTAGTTAAATCATTATTTACTTTATTAAATTTATCTTCTTGATATTTTTCAGCATTAAATGCTCTTACTACCCTAATACCAGTTAAATTTTCTCTAGTTACTGAATTTATCTTATCAATAAGATTTTGAACTATCTTAAATCTTGGCATAACTATAATCATTAGAATAATTATAGTGGTAATTAGAATTATGACCGCTACCGCTGTAGCCATACTCCACTCTAGACTCTTACCTAATATTTTAGTAATGGCCCAAGCAGCAGTAATTGGAGCCTTTATCATTAATTGAAGACCCATTCCCAATAACATCTCTACCTGAGTTATATCATTAGTAGTTCTTGTTATTAAACTACTAGTAGAAAAGTTCTTTATTTCACTAGTATCTAGATTAAGTACTTTCTTAAAGATTGCCTCTCTTACATTAAATGAGAAAGAAGCCGCTATTCCTGAAATAAAATATCCTACTATTCCCGCACTAAGTAAACTTCCTAGAGCACATAGTAGCATATAAGAACCCTCTCTTAAAATATCTTTTATGTCTACTCCTTTAGTCTGAACTAACTGAGTAATATTAGACATGTAATCTGGCATTTTTAATTCTAACCATACTTGAAATACTATTAAAAGTACACTTATAAATACAAAAAGCCAATCTTTTTTAGTCAGTTTTTTTAGTAATTTTATCATTTTAACCTCCATTTTTATATTATGTATTTGTACATAATTTCTTGACTATATGAATTATAGCATTACTCTTTTTTGATGTCAATTATTTAACACAATTTCCCATAAATAGTTTTCATAAGGAAGACCTTAGGCTTACTTATGCTTCTTAAGACAAATGGCTTAAGAAGAAAAAAGAAAGAATATTAAACTATTCTTCCATATATTACTATTTAGTTTTTTCTAATTCTTCATAGAACCTATCAGTAAGTTCTGGATACAATTCAAAGAAGTTTCCTATTTTTAATCCTTTTTTTGACCATCTAATTACTTTAGGTATTAAATCACTATTATCTAAAGGAATATAACTAGGTCTGTTAGGATATAAATATAATTTAATTTTTCCCTCTTCACTAAATTTTATTAGCTCATCATAAACACTTGTTATTTTTTCTTCCTCAAGGACTTGTTCTTCTTTATTACTTACAACTTCCATAGACCATCCAGTAATACCTTTAAGAAAATTTTTAGAACTAAGTTCATAAATAGATCCTGACACATCAAATATATCCTTAAACATACCCTCTTTTCTTTCTACTAGAACAAGACTATTATCTTCATCATTACCACCCAAATAATAATATAAATCACTATGTTTGTCACTTAAAAAAATTGTGGCAACTACTTTTGAAGGTGTTGCATATACCCAGTTTTGCATATGTGTACTTTTATGTGGTTTAATTACTTTTAAATCAGGTATATGACTTCCATGATATACATACTGCAACTTACTCATCTCCTTAAAATCTTAGAATAATTGGGATTCATATTTTCTAAATTTAATTTAGTATTAAAAATAAATTCTTTTATTTCTTTTAATATTTCTTTTTGAGTACAAGATGATTTGTACTCTAAATTACCCTCTAATATAGCATTTGCATTACATCCAGAATAACAATTTTTGTAAAATTTGCAAGAATTAATACAATCATTTCTTCTCTCAATACTGCCCTGTAATAATTTAAGAAAGTTAGAATTATAAAACGCATCTTCTATTGAATCAATTCTTGATACATCTCCAAGTTTATAATCTTCTAAACATAATCTATCACACGGATATAATGCACCATCTGAATCTAAGCATAGCCATTTTCCTAGGCAAGAATTAAATGTACATACTCTGGATGATTCATGAACAATTAGGTTAACTATCTCCTCGAACGTTGAGACATTAATATTACATTCTTTGTCATTAGCCCAATATTTAAAAAAATCTACAAAATTACTTATATATTCATTTGGATTTAAATATAAAAATTTATTTTTAATTACCGCACCATCATTAAACATAGGATTTAACTTCATCCCTAAATCTAAAGATTTAAAATAATTATATTCTTCAATTAATTTATTAACATTATTTTGATTAATAACAATTATAGCACCTGAATAAAAACCATTTTGTTTTAATAATTCAATGCTTTTCAGTATTTTATCTGTTGAAGTACGCATAAATTCATTTCCAAGTCCATCAAAAGATAGTCCTATATTGGTTTCATTTCTTTTAAAAAAATCTATTTTCTCCTGATTTAGTAATGTTCCATTAGTTTGAAGAGAATATGTAAACATTGCATCAATATTCCTACAAAAATCATATATTTCTTCATAATAAGAAATTGGTACAGTTAGTGGTTCTCCACCATGCCAAATGATATTTATATATTTATATTTTTTCGATAAAAGAATTATATATTTTTTTAAAATATTCATATCTAATAATTTATTATTATAACCATATTTTTCATGAAAACAATATTTACATCTTAAATTACAATTGTTTGTAGGCTTAATTAATGTGTTGATTTGAGACACTCTTTACCCTTCTTCTAGTAATCATAGTTGGATAATTATCGTGTGTATCACAATGATAATCAGGATCACCTGGGCCACTATCATCATGTGATTCAATACCCATTGTATTATTGTTCATTGTATTATTGCTTGATTGAATAACATAAATCTTATAAAGTTGTAATAATTGTTTTTGATTTGTTAAAATTTCTTTTTCCATTACAATACCTCCAATTAAATTATACACTAAATATATTTACTTTTCTGTAGTCTATTCATTTACAATAACATTAAATTGTTTAAATAAATAAAATTAATTTTATGTTAACTTTAATATTAGTTCACCAAAGAAAAAAGAAAGAATATTAAACTATTCTTCCATATACTTTTAAGTTTTCTACTTTTTCTATTTTAACATCTACTATAGTACCCTCTTCTACTATATCATTAATAATTACTGGTATAAAGTTAGAAGTATGAACAATAGTGGTACCATTAGAATGAATCTCTACTACACCATCATAGATTTTGCCTATCTTACTTTCATAGAAATTATGTTCATACTTATTAGATAAGTCTAATATTCTATGTACTCTCTTTTTCTTTTCTTCTGGGGATACCTGATTATCCATAATGGCCGCTGGGGTACCCTTTCTTTTTGAATATGGAAAAGTATGAATCTTAGTAAAACCTATTTCTTTTAGAGTATCTATTGTCTCATTAAATTCTTCTTCGTCTTCATTTGGAAAGCCTACAATTAAATCAGTAGTTAAAGATATATCAGGTATATCTCTTAAATTATCTACCATAGACAGAAATTCTTCTTTGTTATATCTTCTATTCATAAGTTTTAATATTTTATTAGATCCTGATTGTAATGGTATATGTAAATGTTTAGCCATCACTTTATTTTCTTTTAATAATTCTTTTATACCAGGAGTTATTTCATTTATCTCTATTGAAGATAATCTTATACGATATATATTTGGTATATTTACTAATTTATTTAATAGTTCTTCAAGGGTAGTATTTATATCAGTTCCATACCTACCCGTATGAATACCTGTCAGAACTATTTCTTTATAACCTTTTTCCACTAGTGTTGTTACTTCTTTAATAACATTTTCAGGATCTTTACTTCTTACTCTACCTCTTACATAGGGTATTATACAGTAGGAGCAAAAAGCATTACATCCATCTTGTATTTTTACAAAAGCTCTTGTATGACTATCGAAATTAGTTATTTCCATCTTTTCAAAGTCTACTTTAGTTAAATCATATATTATTTTTTTCTTTTGTTTTGTTTTTATATATTCTTCAATTATTTCTACTATTTTAGATTTATCTTTATTACCTAAGACAATATCTACATCTATATCCTCGGCATTAACCTGGCTATAACAACCCATTACTATAATAATAGCGGCAGGATTATTCTTCTTAGCCCTATTTATCATCTTTCTGCTTTTCTTATCACTTTCATTAGTTACACTACAAGTATTTATTATATATATATCTGCTTTATCCTCAAAATCCACTACTGTATAATTATTATTTTTTAATATATTAGTAACTAATTCGCTTTCATATATATTAACTTTACATCCTAATGAACATATTCCTACTTTCATATTTTTTTCCTTCTTTCTTTTAGTATTTTAGCATATTATTTTAATAAAATAAAGTACTTATAAAGAAAAAGGAATACTAAAAGTATTTCCTTTACACTAAAAATTTTATTTTAATATTTCTTTAGTTTTGCGTTATTTCTGTTGGAATAACTATATCACCAGATGTATTAAAATCTTTATAATTTATTTCTAATTCTTCTTCAATACCCATAACTTTAATTGTACAAGACATCTTTTCTATGTAATTAGAAGAATTTACAAAGACATTAACCTCTATATCATCATTAACTACTTTTGATATATCAATATCAGAATTTATTTTTAATATGGCATTAACTAATTTTTTACTATCAATAGTGCCCTTATAATAAGTACCATCTTCTTGTTTTTCTTCGGTTAAATTAAATATGTAGTCATTTAGGCTTATCCAGGTATTTGTATTTTCTCCACTATATTTCGAAGTAGTCCACTTATCATTGTCTGAGTTTTCTCCAAATGCTGTTGTTACTTTAGAGTAGTTTTTTTGATTCTCATAATCAATATATTCTTCGGTTTTTACTCCATAAGTAGATGTCAAACAATAACTTACTTTATTTTTTATATCTTCTTTACATTTCATGTTGACTTTGATATCCATAATTCCAGTTTTTGTAGTTAACTCTACGTCATAACTATAATTGTCTAGACTTTCCATCATATTTTTCTTAGCTACCGCTATCTTACTATCAGTATTAATTTTATTTTCTTCCTTTTTACATCCAGAAATGCAAAACATTAATATTGTTATTAAAAATATATATACTATTTTTTTCATAAATTTTCTCCTTTAATTTTATTTTTAGATCAATTGTATTACTAAAAGATTAATTACATATCTAAAATATTCCTATAGTTACATCATCTATAATATCGATATTCTCACTATTTGGTACCTTTGGTAATCCTGGCATAGTCATTATGTCTCCAGTTAAGACTACGATAAATTCTGCACCACTCTTTAGTACAAGATCTGTCACATGAATATTATAGTCTTTCTTAGGATCCAAATTCTTTGGATCATCCGATAATGAATACTGTGTTTTAGCAATACATATTGGTACATTATTATATTTTTCTTCGAGTAGTGATAGTTTTTCTAAAGCTACATCTGAATACTCTACATCTTTAGCACCATATATTTTTGTAGATACTTTATATATCTTTTCTTTAATACTATCATTTATATCATAAGCATAGTTAAAGTTATTAGGTTTATTAATATTATCTAAAACTTTTCTAGCTAACTCTATACTTCCATCACTACCTAATGAATAGCCATCAGTAACAGCATAATCTACATCTATTTTATTTAATTTTTCTTCTAAAAAACTAATTTCTTTGTTTGTATCAGCACTGAACCTATTAATAGCTACGACAACATTAAGTCCATATACTTCTTTTAAATTATGTATATGTTTATATAGATTATTCATACCTTTTTCTAGATAGTCAATACTTTCTTTTGCTATATCCTCTTTAGGCATTCCTCCATGATATTTAAGTGATCTAATTGTAGCTACTAGAACTACTGCATCAGGGTGAGTATTAATATTTCGACATTTTATATCTAAGAATTTTTCTGCTCCTAGGTCCGCTCCAAAACCGGCCTCAGTTACAGTTATATCTCCTAGTGACATAGCAATATTAGTAGCTATTACACTATTACATCCATGAGCAATATTAGCAAATGGTCCACCATGTATGATGCATGGATTACCTTCGAGGGTTTGAACTAAATTAGGCTTTATAGCATCTTTTAGTAAAACAGTCATTGCTCCATCAGCCTTTAACATTCTAGCAGTTATCTCTTTTCCTTTATTATCATAACCAATTACAATATTACCTAGTCTTCTCTTTAAGTCATTTAAATCTTTACTAAGACATAAAATGGCCATTATTTCAGAAGCAGCAGTTATATCAAAACCATCAATTCTCTCTTTAGTATTTTTTTCTTTTGATAACCCTGTATTTATTACCCTTAACTGTCTATCATTTAAATCTAAACATCTTTTAAATATTACTTTATCAATATTTAAAGTGTTGCCTTGATAGATATGGTTATCTATCACTGAACATAATAAATTATTAGCAGTAGTTATGGCATGAAAATCCCCAGTAAAGTGAAGATTAATATCTTCCATGGGTATTACCTGAGCATATCCTCCTCCGGTAGCTCCTCCCTTCACACCAAATACTGGTCCTAGTGATGGTTCCCTTAGTGTTAAAATACTTTTCTTACCTAATTTACGCAAAGCATCATTTAAAGATATTGAGACCGTAGTTTTACCCTCACCCATTGGAGTGGGATTTATGGCAGTTACTAAAACTAATTTACTATTTCTCTTTTGCTTTAATAAATCTAAAGATATTTTAACTTTATTACTACCATATAATTCTATTTTATTTTCAATACCAAGAGTTTTGGCTACTTCAGTTATATCTTTAGGATTTATACTTCTTGCTATTTCTATATCAGTCATTTTATCTACCTCTTTCTTTAATATAATAATTCTTAAACATTATATCTAAATATATGAATTTAAAGAGATAGTAATTTTTTTACTATCTTAGTTTATTACCACAGTTTGTACAGAAGTTTCCACCATTAGCAGGAGCTCCGCAATTAGGACAAAACTTAGGCCCTGTACTGCTTTCTTCTACATTTGCTTCTTGCACTGATTCTTCCTTTTTAGGTTCTTCTTTCTTAAATAAGCTTCCAGGTTCTGGCATTTCTCTTTCCTCATTTGAAACAGTATCGCCTTTTTGTACTGCTCCCATCATTGTTGCACCACTATTTTGAGCCATATTCATTCCCATGAATCCCATCATTGCTCCATTACTATTAGAAGCAGCACTCTTCATTGCTTCAGCACTTGCCTCAGCCATTAATCCTGACTGAAGAGAACTATTTGAGAATATTGTAGCGTCATCAATCTTGGATACTCTTTCCATTGATTTATCAGTTAAATTAATATCCGCAATTGCTATATCAGAAATTTTAACACCATACTTTTCTACTAAATCGTTTTGTAATAGGTTATTCATTTCTGTTACTATATCTGTATTATACATACCAATATCACCAAAAGGTATTTTGTGTTTTCTCATTACAACAGTTATTGCTTGCGTTAGTTTTTCAACAAACTTAGTTTTAAATTGATCTTCAAGAATATCGCTATAATATATTGTATCCTTAGCATTGGAACCAATTACATTTTGAACTAATATAGTTGGATCATCTATTTTTATAGCATACTCGCCAAAAAAAGTCACTTCAAGCATTCCATATTTATCATCAGTTATTTTCCTTGGTTGTGGAGAGCCAAATTTATTACCTGTTATGGCAAGTAAGTTTATATAATAAACCCTTTGATCATTAGCAGTTTGACCTCCAAATGTTGTTCTCTTTCCCATCTTTTTAATAGCTTCAACTAAGCCCTTACCAAAACCACCTTCAAAGACACTAGTTTCTGTTCCTTTATCAAAAGTATATGTTCCTGCTACAGCAGAGAATTCTAAAATTGCACCATTCTCTATAACCATCATTGCAGTTCCTTCTGGTACAGCAATGACACTTCCATTAGATATTATATTCTCAGAAGGATTTTTATTTCCTTTGCCATGTTCTACTATTCCCCTTTGTACTAGTACCCCTTTATCCATTGTTGGACATGTTACGTACTCCTTAAACTGTTCTCCTAAAACAGAAGACTTTGAAGTACTAAATGCTTTTATTAATCCCATATTATTTCCTCCTCTTATTTATTTAATTATAGCATACTTTTTTAATATTTTTTATTAATTTACATTTATTGACACTAAAATATAATCATAGTCATCTAAATTGAATATTGTATCACAATACTCACACTTACCAGTATTATTAACATTAATACTAGCACCACATCCCGGACATTTGCGAACAATACCAAAATCTTTAGTATTTAACTTTTTTTCAAATCTTAATATATTTCTTCTCTCTATCCTTCTTGTATCATCTCCTGATATAAGATCACCAGTATTTATGTCAATTATATAATCCATATATCTAGAAACTATTTCTACATCAATAATTTCTTTATCTTCTAAAATCTTCCTGTTTATAATCATAGTGTTTTTAACATTAATTTCATCATACATTTGTCTTTTATTATGACTAATTAATTCATTTAT
>OGOJ01001209.1_pt1 | contig 20160 bp, 21 predicted proteins | sample 1552601 | NCBI WGS metagenome assembly OGOJ01 (sample SAMEA2580184, study PRJEB22360) | human gut metagenome | biome: human gut; feature: human-associated habitat; material: faeces | place: Denmark | collected 2008/2010
ACAGGCATCTCAGCCTGCGCCTTATCCGGCTGCCGTTTCTTTCGAACAGCGCGCCCTCCGAGCGAGCAAGAGGGACTATAGCACAAGAAAACAGCAATGTCAAGCCGCGGCAATCTCCCTCCTTTTTCCTTTCTGAATTTTCCGTGGACAATTTCTTCCCGATGGGGTAACATCATAGAAAAACAGGAAACGGAACACTTTTTCATGGACAAGTACAGCATCTTAAAGCAATATTACGGCCACAGCGCGTTTCGCGCGGGGCAGGAGGAACTCATCGACTCCATTCTCTCCGGGCGCGATGCGCTGTGCGTCATGCCGACGGGCGGGGGCAAGTCGCTCTGCTATCAGATCCCTGCGCTGCTCCTGCCGGGCATCACGCTCGTCGTCTCGCCGCTCATCTCGCTGATGAAGGATCAGGTCGCAGCGCTCAAGAGTGCGGGCGTTCCCGCGGCGTACATCAACAGCTCGCTGACAAGCGAGCAGATCCGCACCGTCTACGCCCGCACGCGCAAGGGTGCCTACAAGCTCATCTACGTCGCGCCCGAGCGGTTGGAAACGAACAGCTTTTTATCGCTGATGCAGGAGATGGACGTGTCGTTTCTCGCTGTGGACGAGGCACACTGCATTTCGCAGTGGGGACAGGACTTCCGCCCGAGTTACCTCGGCATTGTCGATTTCATCAATGCCCTGCCGCGCAGACCCATTGTCGCGGCCTACACCGCGACGGCGACAAAGCAGGTGCAGTCTGATATCCTGCGGCTCTTGCAGCTGCAAAGCCCGTACCGCATCGTGACGGGCTTCGACCGTCCGAACCTCTATTTCGACGTGCGCCGCCCGAAAAACAAGTTTTCCGCCCTCGCCGCACTCATTGACGAGCGAAGAGGCAGAAGCGGTATCGTCTACTGTGCAACGCGCGCGGCGGTCGAGCGCGTGTGCGACAGCCTGTGTGACCGCGGCATCGCCGCCACGCGCTATCACGCGGGCCTCACAGATGAGGAGCGGCAGCAGAATCAGGACGATTTTCAGTTTGACCGCAAGACCGTCATGGTCGCGACGAACGCCTTCGGCATGGGCATCGACAAGTCAAACGTCAGCTTCGTCATCCATTACAACATGCCGAAAAGCCTCGAGGCCTACTATCAGGAGGCGGGCCGCGCCGGACGCGACGGCGAGAATGCCGACTGCGTCCTGCTCTTCGCGCCCGCTGACGTGGAAACCGCGCGCTTTCTCATCGAAAACGGCGGAGCCGACCAGCTCTCGGAGGAGGACGCCGCGCTCGTGCGCAAACGCGACTATGAGCGCCTGCAGGCGATGACGGGGTACTGCAAATCCGTCGACTGCCTGCGCGGACGGCTGCTTGACTACTTTGGCCAAATACACCCCGCAAGCTGCGGGAACTGCTCCAACTGTAAAGCGACCTACCAGACCGAGGACATCACGCTCTCGGCGCAGATGATCTTATCGTGCGTCATGCGCATCCGCGAGCGGCTGGGGTACTACGTCGGCAAAACGCTCGTCATTCAGGTCCTGCGCGGGAGCCGCGACCAGCGGCTTTTGTCGCTTGGCCTTGCGAGCTTGTCGACCTATGGTCTCATGGATAAGACGTCGCCGAGCGTCATCGAGCGGTACATCGAATACCTCGAATCCGCGGGATATCTCGAGGTCGACCAGCGCTATTCGACGCTCCGGCCCACAAAAAAAACATCCGCCGTGCTCTTTGACGGCGAATGCGTGCTGATGCAGAAACGGGTGGAGCCGAAGGCGGAGAAAAAGTACCCGCGCGGCGCGTTTTCGGACGAATTCGAGGAAAACAGCCTTTATGAGGCGCTGCGCGCCCAGCGCGCGGAGCTTGCCAAGCGTGAGAGCGTTCCCGCCTACGTCATCTTTTCGAACGCGACGCTCGCCGACATGGCGGAAAAAGCGCCGCGCTCGCTCTCAGAGCTTCTTGAGGTCTCGGGAGTCGGCGAGCGGAAGGCCTCCCGCTACGGAGAGGCCTTCCTGCGCACCATTGAGGAGTATATACAGCAGCAGGGGTGAAGCGCTCTTACTTCAGCACCGTGCCGTCGGCCAGCGTGATGGTATAGCCGTTGAACAGGATATCGCTCTCGGCGAGGTCGCTGAGCTCGATGCTCTCGTCATTTTTTGTAATTTCCGCATTCGCGAAGTCGAGCGTCACACTCTCCTCGCCCGCGGTAAAGCTGCTGCCGCCCATGCCGCCGGGGGGCGCTGCCGCTCGGGGCCTCGCCATCAGGTTTCTCTGGAGGCTGCCTGCCGGAATCACCGCTCTGGCTGTTGGAAGAACTGTCCTGGCCGCTCGGCATCTCGGGCGGCTGGCTGCCGCTCTGGCTGTCGGGCTTTGCGGGCGGCTGACTGCTGTCGGACGATGCACGATCCTGACTGCTGCTGTTGCCGCTCTGCGTTTCGCCGTCCAGCTTGTCGGGCGGCGTCTGGCCGGAATCGGAACTGTCAGACACGTCATGGGACGGCATACCGCCCGCACTCAGCTCGCCGAGCTGCATCGTCACGGCAGTGCCGTCAATATCGGTGATCTCGCCGGTGATCGTCTGGCCGGAGCAGTCCGATGTTTTGCTGCCGCACGCGGCGAGCGACAGTGTCAGCGCCGCCGCACAGAAAAGAGAACGAATCTTTTTGCTTTTCATCAAAAATGACCTCCTTCGTCATTGTGTATCCCATATGCTTCCGCGGGGCTGTCGTTTTTCGCTTTCCCCTTGGAACGAGGTCATTATTGCCCGCCAACCTAAAAAAACTAAAGGAAAGTTTGAACATTTTGTTTTTCACGAAAACGCAAAAAGCAGTGCCGCCTGAAATCAGGCGGCACTGTTCCTATTGATATGATGTTCCCACCGGCGCGGCACAAGCGGTTAGTTCGCTCTAACTCGCAGTCTTTTGAAAAGCCGCCGCATGGCAGCTTTCCAATATATCCTGCTTTCCCGCTTGCCTTCGGGAAGGTGATCGACCTTGCGTATTGTAGCACAGCGATTTTCGCATTGCAAGAGCGGTTTTCAAATTTCTGCAATATTTTCTTTGCTACATACGCTTTCTCGCCCCGTCCGCTGCGACAGACTGTTCCCATTCTGTGTCCCGCGGCACTTGCATCCCGCGGCTTTCGCTGGTATACTATGTTCAGAAGTTAGAGGCATTTAACAGAATTGATATTTCACACAGAAAAGACGGTGAACGATATGGAAGCATTTTACGGCATTTTGATCCCATTTCTCGGCACGTCGCTCGGCGCGGCGTGCGTGTTCTTCATGAAAAAGTCGCTCAGCGACGCTGTGCAGCGCTCGCTGACGGGCTTTGCCGCGGGCGTGATGGTCGCGGCCTCGGTGTGGAGCCTGCTGATCCCCGCCATCGAGCAGTCGTCGGCGATGGGGAAACTCTCGTTTCTGCCGGCGTTTCTCGGCTTTTGGGTCGGCATTCTCTTTTTGCTGCTGCTCGACCACGTCGTCCCGCACCTGCACACCGACGATTTTGCCCACGAACATCGTGTGGCTGCCCAGTTCCAGCTGCTGCACTACCTTGCACGCCAGATACGCCGGACATTCGGCAATCGCGGGGGCATAATCCATGTTCAGCGCGGGCATGGGCGTAAGGTGGCACTCCTGCCACTTGTCCACGTCGCGCCCCGACCGGACGCCGCAGAAATCCAGCGCCTTGCAATGGGCTTCATCCACCAGATTCACCACAAACTCGCCGCTCCCCGCAATCAGGTCATGGCTGAAGCGATTGCCGCGTACCGAAATGGACATCATCGGCGGTTCGCTGTTGACCGTGCCGACCCACGCGACAGTAACGATGTTGGGCTTGGCATCCGCTTCAGGCGCACGGCAGCTAACCATCACCGCCGGAACGGGCGCAAGCAGATTGCAGGGGTCAAAGGTGCGGAAATCAGCCATTTTTTCTTCCTCCATTTTTCAAGGAAATATGCTATGATTCCCTTGACATTCTTCTGAAATAGTGTACAATATCGACTTGCGCTTGTCAATACGCATTTCAGAAAGGATGTAGTTTATGGCTGTCTTTTTGCAGGTTATCACCCTGTTTCTGCTGATTTTCTGCGGCTTCTTCTCGGCGAAGGGGAAGCTCGTTGATGAAAACGGCATTTCCACGCTCAACAAAATTGTTCTCTACTTTGCCCTCCCCGCCCTGACGCTCTACGGCTTGCAGAAGGACGCCAGCCCGGAGCTGATTCATGACCTGATTCTCGTGTTCTTCATCAGCCTTGCCATCATGATTCTGAGCGGGCTGATTGCCTATTTCCTCTACCGCAGCGAGCCGAACGAGCGCCGCAGCGTGCTGACGAACCTGTCCATGCTGTCCAACAGCGCCTACATGGGCTACCCGGTCGTCATTGCGACGCTGGGCGAGGATATGCTGATTTACGCCGTCGTGTTCGTCGGCGCGTTCAACCTGATGTGCTGGACGTTCGGCTCGTTCTTCTTCGGCGGCATCAGCGCGATTCAGCCCAAGAAGCTGCTGACAAACCCGTCGCTGATTGCGGTGCTTGTTGGTCTTGTGCTGTTCCTGACGGGCTGGCGGCTGCCGGGTTTCATCAACGACGCGCTGTCGATGATGGGCAATGTGACGACGCCGCTTGCCATGTTCGTCATCGGGGCGCGGCTGATTGATCTTCGCTTCGCACACCTGCAGGACTGGAAGCTGCTGCTGGCGTGCGCGCTGCGGCTGATTATCTTCCCGGCGGCGGTGCTGCTGCTGCGCTTCACGGGTCTGCCCGCGGCGGTGGTGAGCGTGCTGTACATCTGCACCGCCATGCCCTGCGCGGCGACGACGGCCATGCAGAGCGAGATGTACCACTGCGACAATTCGCTGGCTTCGCGCGGGGTGGCGCTGTCAACAGCATTCTCGATTTTGACGCTGCCGCTGATGCTGCTGCTGGCATAAGCAGGGATTTCGCGCCTGCAGGCGCGAGGAGGGGTTCCGATTACCCCTCCACCCTTCGGTTTCCGCTCCCATCGTTGATTGTTTCCGAAGCTGTTTGATGATGTCCCCCCCGACAAAGGAGGTTTCCGCCATGCGCAAAAGCTGGCTCTTTCCCGGCGACAACGACGAACCCTATGTCTCCCAGCGGGCGGGCGCGTATCAGCCGCAGAGCGAGAAGCGGCGGCGGTGGACAAAGCGGCTGGTGATTCTGGCGCTGATTCTGTGCGTGCTGTACCCGTTTGTCGAGCCGTACACCTTGCGGACGACGCAGACCGCCATCACCTGCGAGGATTTGCCTGCGAGCATTGGGCAGCTGCGCATCGTCTACGTCTCCGACATCCACTACGGGGCACAGATGTTTTCGGACGCGCGGCTGTCGTCGCTCATCAACCGCATCAATGCGCTGAATGCGGACATTGTGCTGCTGGGCGGCGACTACGCGCGCGACAAGTGGTCAGCGGCGGCGTTTTTCGAGAATCTGCCGCGGCGCATTTCGAGCAACTACGGGGTGTACGCCGTCGTGGGCGAATGCGACCGCAGCCCGTTGGAGAAGGGCGAGGAGCCATCCACACTGCGGAACAAAATGTCCAAAGCGGGGGTGACGCTGCTGTGCAACGAAGTCGCGACCCTGCGCATCGGCACAAGCGACATCTACATTGCAGGCATCGACGACGTCAGCACGGAGATGGACGATGCGAAGAGCGTCGCGGCGCAAGTCAACTCGAAGGATTTCGTCATCTTTCTGGCGCACAACCCGTCGGCGATTTCGTCCTCGCTCCTCCTGACCGACCGCAACGGACGCGGGAACTGGTTTGATTTGGGGCTGTTCGGGCACACGCACGGCGGGCAGATTCCGTTTCTGGAAGAAGCGTTCAACTTCAACGGCGTACCGTCGCGCTACGAGAGCGGTCTTTTGCTGGAGAACCGTTCGTGGCTGCTGATTTCGCGCGGCGTCGGCACAACGGGACTTCCGGCGCGGTTATTCTGCCAGCCGGAAATTCACTTGATTACCGTGCAGTCGGGAACGTAAAGGATTTCGCCTCTGCAAGGGATGTTGTCCCTTGACCCTTTCGCGCGATTGAGTGGGGGACTTCTTCATGCTGTGTCCGCGTGTTTAGCCATGAAGCACCCGCGGTGCTTACAACACGTTGCCCAATGTCAGCGCGTCGCGGTGATACAGATGCTCGGCGTGTTCCCCCAATTCGGCGCACGCCTCCAGACACAAGGGCAGTTCGCGCGACGAAATCCCTGCTTCGATTTTTTTCAGTGCCGTGGTCACTGCATCCACATCATCATGATTGATGAGCGTTTGCAGCCACGGCACTTTTTGTTTCCACACGCTCTGGCATTTTTGCAGCGCTGCCTCCGCGTCCGCCCAATTCTCCGCTTCCGCGAGTGTCCGCAGTTCTTCAGCGCTCGCCGCGTATTCCTCGGACAGCGCGCGCACCTCTTCCCCGCTCCACACGCCCAGCCCAATCGTCATCGCAAGCAGAATCAGCGAAATCCACACACCGGTCTTCATTCACCACACCACCTTCTGCGGCGGCAGCGCCTGATGCGTCTGCACCTGCGTCCGCCCCTTCCCCTGCGCCAGCAGCATTCCCTGCGTGTTCAGGCACAGCAGCAGCACGTCCTGCGCGCCCTCAAACCCCAGCGCGCGAATCTGCCCCATCAGCCAGCTGAGGCTCAACTGCCCGCGCTGCAAGTTTTCCGTCTGCACTTCGCCGTCCAAAATCAGCGGCAGGGGGAACCCCCCCCTCCGGGGGGTCTTTTGACGGCTGTCCGCCTTCGGAAAGACGGAGATGTTCCCACCCGGTTCGAGTACCGCCGTGCCGACCTCCAGCGGGTCAAGGATGCCGCCGGCGCGTATGGCTTCCATCAAGTCGTTCAAATCCACCGCGCACGCCCGCATCTGCTTCTCGCAAATCACGCCGTTGCGCACCAGCACCGTCGGCTGCCCGCAGAGCCACACCCGCACGTGCTCGGACTTCATGCACAGCGCCGTCAGCAGCCCATGGCACACGACAAGCGCCGCCATCGGCAGCAAGCCGTAGAGAATCGGAATGCCCACACCGCCCATCGGGGTCGCCGCCAGCTCCGCAATCATGATGACCACGACCAGCTCAAACGGCTGCAATTGCCCCACCTGCCGCTTGCCCATCGCGCGCATCGCCAGCAGGGACGCGGCATACAAAATCACCGAACGCAGAAAAATCGTCAGCATATTCTCATCCTCCGCGGTCATTCTGCCCCATTATGCCGCGGATGATACTTGCGCGGCGCAGTCCATCATGCTATAATGGAAGAAACTTGGCGAATTTCGCCGGAAATGAGGGCTTTCCTGATGAAAAAGCTGCTTTCTCTGCTGATGGCATTCTCCTTGGCGCTCGTGCCGATGCTCTCCTTCGCGGATGAAAGCAGCGGCGCGACGCAGAACATCTACAACATGCTGCTGGAAGAATTGACGGCAGCCAATTTGTCGATGACCCCCTACGACGATATCAACCGCATCTATCTGGGCTATATGCTGGAGAAGAACGCGCTGGGCAACGCCGTCGTCATCTTTGACGCGCACAGCGACGGTTTCACTATCGGTGTTGGTTACGGCAAGCCTATTGACGAGGCGCTTGTGCCGCAGGTGATTTCCCTCTTCAACGACATCAACTGCGCTGTTTATGTCGGCAAGATGGTGGTCAGTCAGTCCAGCGACGGGTGGCATCCGTCGTACGAAATCTTTGTGTCGGCGAATCCGGATGATATCAGCACATGGGCGCGCGAAAACGTGCTGGCGTACATGTATTTGGCGCTGGGCACGATGGAGGAAATGGTCGACTACATCACCGAACTGGCAAACGGCGAAACGCCCGAAAACGTGTTTGCTATGTGGTATGCCGATTCGTCAGCGGAATGACCGCAAAAATCCCTTGCACGTCGCACTGACCCATGCTATAATGGAAGAAACTTGGCGAATTTCGCCGGAAATGAGGGCTTTCCTGATGAAAAAGCTGTTTTCCCTGCTGCTTGTGCTGGCGCTGGCGCTTGTGCCGACGCTCTCCTTGGCGGATGATGACGCCGCCTGCCAGAACCTCTACAACATGCTGCTGGATGAGCTGAAGTCGGTCGATTTGGAGATGACCGCCGACGAGGAAAGCTACCGCATTTATCTTGGCTATGCGCTGGACAAGAACTCGCTGGGCGACGCGGATGTTATCTTTGACGCGTACAGCGATGCCGTCACCATCAACGTCAGCTACTCCAATCCGCTTGATGAGGCGCTTGTGCCGCAGGTGATTTCCTTCTTCAACAGGGTCAACAGCACGCTGTATGTCGGCAAGCTGATGGTCATCAAGTCGGACAACGTGTGGTACGCGGCGTACGAGATTTTCCTCTCTGTTGACCCGGAGAACATCACCGATTGGGATCGCAACAACGTGCTGGCATACACGGCGCTGGCGCTGGACACGATGGAAGAGATGGTGGACTACATCACCGAGATTGCAAACGGCGAATCGGCAGACAACGTGTTCGCCATGTGGCAGGCGGATATCGGCGCGGTGTAATCCCCAAAACGCAAAAAGGCAGGAATCGCTATGGATTTCCGCCTTTTTTTGATACCGATTATTCTTCCGCGCTGAGGTTCTCGGTGCAGAAGAGTGCGATCACGTTGTCAATCGTTTCCGCGTCAGCGTTCGCGTCGATGCCAGCTGCCAGCCAGTAGGCATACTGCCCCTTCATGTACTGCTGAAGCGCCGCCAAATCGCTGCCATAGCGGAACTCGATGTGGTAGGTCGTTTCCATCGTGTCGTCGCGGAAGAAGAAGTAGGTGAAGTCGCCCGCGTCGTCAGTCGCCTGATACACCTCGCAGTCAAACGCCGGGCAGAATGTCTCGCCGCCCCACGTCATCGTTTCGTCCGCGCCAATCTGGTAGGTGCCGATGCAGCGGTACTTGTGCGTTTCGCTCGTGCCATCCAGCTTATTGATGGTAATCTCGTCGCCGTTCATGGTGAAGGACTTGACATCGTTCAAATACCAGCAGTCGAAGATGAAACCCTCCGAGCCGTCGCCGTACAGCGCTACCGCGTCGTCGCCATACACGTCGCCGCTGATGAAGGATTTGAGCATCTCGACTGCTTCTGCCGCGTTCTCCTCGCCCACAATCGCCTTGCAGTGTTCTTCCCACACGCTGTCGTAGTCATCAGACAGAATCACATCGAACAGATTGCTGTACATCGTGCCGTTTTCCCCGCTGATCGTTTGCAGGCAATCGGGTTTGCTCTCAGCCAGACTGGGCGCAATCGCCACGCACAGCACAAGGGCGAACATCAGCAGATGGGAAATGATTTTCTTCACAGGGTGCTTCATGTTTTCCTCCTTGCGGTTAGTTTTCACTAACCATCCGGTCGAAAATTTGCGGTTAGTGTTTTCTAACCGCAGCTCTATGGTAACACAAAGCATCAATTCTGTCAAGGTGTCACGAGAACATTTTCTCCAATTCCTCGTACTTTTCGTGCGTGATGAGCGCGTCCTGCTCCGTCCCCTGCAAATGGACGATGTACATCCAGCGCCCATAGGGGGTGATGTTCCTGATGTGGTTGAGGTTGATGATGTAGCTTTTGTGGCAGCGGAAGAAGATGGATGGATCAAGCCGTGCTTCCGTGTCAGAGAGCGAATCGGACGTAACATATCGCTCGCCGGACGTGGTGTAAAACACGGTCGTGCGGTCTTCACGCTGCACAAGCACGATGTCGCTGACATTCAGGAACGACACGCCGTCCTTATGGTGCAGCATCAGCCGCCCGCTGACCGGGTGGGGCGTGGGATGCACGGGCAGGGGCGTTTCACCGTCGGTTTGATGGCGGATACGCTTCTGCGCGCGTTCGAGCGTCTGCATCACTCGCTCCTTCTTGAAGGGCTTGAGCAGGTAATCGAAGGCGTACACCTCAAAGGCGTCGCCCATATATTCATCGTGCGCCGTCGCGAAAATCAGCACAATCGCAGGGTTCATGTCCTGTATCACCCGCGCGCACTCCACGCCGGTTTTGCCGGGCATTTCAACGTCAAGGAAAACGAGCTGGGGCTTTTCCTGCTCCACAAGGGTGAGCAGCTGCACGCCGTTCTCCGCCTCCCCCACGATTTCAAAACCCTCTGCGCGGCTGATCATCATGCGTTCGATGCGCCGCATATCGGCATTATCGTCCGCGATGACCACGCGGATTGGTGTCTCCATGGGTGTTCACCTCCCTTCAAGGGAGTTTCTCCCTTGACCCATTCGCGCGATTGAGTTGCGCGCGATTTCATGCTATATGCGCGTGTTACGCAGGGGCTTCGCGCCTGTGGGCGCGAAACCCCTGCGACGGAGACCCCTCTGCCATCAATCACCGATAGCAGAGGGGCTGTGCTTATCAGCGCTTCCTTCTCTCGCAGGGGCGCGTCAGCACCTCCTGCATCACCATCGCCTGCACCATCGCATTCGGGCTGAAATCCAGCTTCAAGCCGGAGTGTACCTCCTCATGCGGCGCTTCCGGGCGCTTCTCGTGCGCCGGGAACAGTTCGGCCTCGTGGCACTTGTCGCGTCCCTCCGGGCTGTCGTACCCTATGCTTCCCTGCAGTTCCGCATCCAGGTCGCACTCCGCCGCCAGATGCTCATGCACCTTCGGCTTCGCGGCATGGACGGTCGTGTGTGCATGGGCGGGCATCGGCGCGGGCGTCGGCACAGTCGGCTGACTGTGCACCTTCGGCGCGGACTGCTTCAGCTGCTGCGCCTTCGCGGTCGGCATCCGGCGCGCTTCCTCGGCTTCTTTCTTCTTCTGTGCGCTCTTCAACGCGTTGATGACAATCACGATGATAATCAGCGCCAAATAGGATGATATTGACATTGCTGCCCCTCCTTTCGGTCAAGCAGCGGCTTACTTCTTCTCCAAGCTGTGCGTGGGCGTGCTCTGCGGTGCACTCGCCTTGGCAATGGAATCGCGCATGGAGGTATCCGCAATCGTGTTCTGCATCTGGTAGTAGTCCATCACGCCGAGCTTGCCTTCGCGCAGGGCAGCCGCCATCGCCTTCGGAACTTCAGCTTCCGCCTCGACGACCTTTGCGCGCATCTCCTGCACGGCGGCCTTCATTTCCTGCTCGTGCGCGACAGCCATGGCACGGCGTTCCTCTGCCTTCGCCTGAGCGACGCGGCGGTCGGATTCCGCCTGATCCATCATCAGCTGCGCACCGATGTTGCGGCCGACATCCACGTCTGCAATGTCGATGGACAGAATTTCGTATGCCGTGCCTGCATCCAAGCCTTTGGACAGCACCGTGCGGGAAATCAGATCAGGATTCTCCAGCACCTGCTTGTGGGTTTCCGCCGAGCCGACAGTGGTCACGATGCCCTCGCCGACACGCGCGATAACGGTTTCTTCGCCCGCGCCGCCGACCAGACGGTCGATATTCGTGCGGACGGTGACGCGCGCCTTGGCACGCAGCTCAATGCCGTCCTTCGCGATTGCGGCGACGACGGGGGTTTCGATGACCTTCGGGGTGACGGACATCTGCACCGCCTCGAACACGTCACGGCCCGCGAGGTCAATCGCGCAAGCCTTCTCGAACGCCATCGGGATATTCGCGCGCTGCGCCGCAATCAGGGCGTTAATCACGCGATCCACGTTGCCGCCGGCGAGGAAGTGCGTTTCCAGCTGGGAGATGTTCAGCCCCAGACCCGCCTTGTTCGCCTTAATCAGCGGCTGCACGAGGCGATGCGGCTTAATGTGACGAATCTTCATGCCGATGAGCGCGCCCATCGACACATGCACCCCGCTGGACAGCGCGGAAATCCACAGTCCGAGCGGCACGAACGACAGGAACACACAAACCACCACAAACACCACAGCGATAATACCCAGAATCATTGCCATATTGCCATCCATGTTACAATCCTCCTAACAGGGGCTTTGCCCCTAACCCTACCAGAGGCTTTGCCTCTGGACTCTACAAGGGACAAAGGAAACGGGACGAAGTCCCCCCTTGACCCATTCTCGCGATTCAGTTGGTTACTTCTTCATGCAGTTTCCGCGTGTTGATTGGGGGAACGTGTTACTCTACCGGAATCAGTGTGAGCGTTAACGTACCGGACATATCCGCCACGCTGATTTCAAGCGTAGCATACATGCCGCCATCCTCCGTCTGGAAGATAGTGATGATGACTTTTTCTCCCTGCTCGCCCCAGCCCGACAAAGTGCCCGTGCGGAGTATGCCGTTCTCCCATGTCGCCGTAGCGGTGATGTCCGGCGCGTTCTCCTGATTTTGGTGCAGGGTGATTTCCGTACCCGCCACCGTGCAGAGCATCTGCGGCGTGCCATCCTCATCCGGTTCCAGATTCAGCATACGTTCAGAGCCATTGCGGGCGCTTTCAACTGCCCATGTGCCTTGAACCGCTTCCAACGGCGTGTCCGTGCGCACGACAAGCGGTGTTGTCCATTCGTCCATGCTCCGCGCCAGAAGAATCTCCATGTCCTCCATCTGTTCGAAGCGGAACGCTAAGCCGCTTCCCGTCTCGCGCAGCAGCATGCCCCCTATCATATCCGGCGATGCCAAGTAGTAGTCGCCATCCTCCGTCTGCCACCAGCGCCCCGCGCAGGAAAAATCACCTGCCGACATCTGGAACTCGTCGTTTTCTGCCAGCATCAGGTGAAACGGCGTATCCGCCCACAGCCCGTACCAGTCGCCCAGTAACGTATCATCTGACGTTTCCGCCAGCGCCATGCCAACCAGCATCAGCAGCGCCAGCAGAATGCTTGTCAGCCGCTTCATCATCGGTCACTCCTTTTCCATCGGAATCAGCAGGAACATCGTCTCCGGATTGTCTGGCACATCGTTCAACCGCATCGTCGCGTACAAGCTGCCGTCCGCCGTCTGGAAGAACGTCATGTCGAAATCCAGCGTTTCTTCCTCCGTCATCTGCATAAGAATGGTCGTGTGCAGCTTGCCATCCTCCAACGTCATCGGATAGCTTGTTCCTTCCGTGAAGTTGCCCAAAGCCGCACCGGGCAGCATCGTCAAGCCGTCAATCGTGCAGAATGCCAGCCGTTCGCCCTTGTCCAGGGTGTACGTCATCTCCATTGCACCGGCGAACACCGTTTCCATCGTCCAAGTCCCCGCGAATGCTTCCAGCGGCGTGTCAGTCTTCGGCGTTCGCACATTCTGCAATTCTTCCGCATCCCGCACCATGTGCGCCACCACGCCTTTCGCCGTGCTGCCGTAGTAAACGTCCAAGCCGGTTTCCGTCAGCAGTGCCGTCAAGTCCTGCTCGGCGGCTTGCGAATTCACCATGCGCTCCATGACTTCCGGCAGATCGTGGATGTTGTACGTCAGCCAGTATTCGCCGTCCGTCGTCTTGCGCCAAGTTCCCTCGCGGCTGTCATAGCAGAACGTGCCGTCCTCTCGAAGCGTCAGGCAAATCGCCTCGTTCTCCGTATTCAGCGCGTACCAGTCGCCCAGCGCCGCGTCCGGCGTTTCTTCCGCCAGCGCCATGCCAACCAGCATCAGCAGCGCCAGCAGAATGCTTGTCAGCCGCTTCATTCCTTTTCGCCCCTTCCCAAGTACCGCATGAGCCGCCGCCAGAACGTTTCCTTCTGCGGAAGCTCCGCTGTCTTTCACACCTTCTTGACCACGATGCGCGAGCCTTCAATCTGCGTAACGCGGATTTTCGTCCCGTTCTCGATGAAGTCGCCCTCGCTGACCACGTTCAACCGCACGCCGTCGAACTCGCCCAGCCCGGTAGGTCTAAGCGCAGTTGTCGCCGTGCCTTCGCGCCCCAGAAACACCTGCATGTCCTCCGCCGAGCGGTAGCCTGCGTCCGTGCTTTCGGTGTGGCTGTTGACGATGCTGCTCTTGCTGAGCTTGCCCTTTGTCAGCGAATGCAGTGATGTGGAAATCGCAATCGCCAGCACGGACAGCACAATCAGCAGCATCCCCAGCGTCGCCATCGTGCCGTGCTGCTGCCACGTCAGCACCAGCGCGACGACCTCCAGCGCAATGCCGCTGAAGCCTGCAATGCCGAACCCCGGCATCAGCGCTTCCATAATCAGCAGCCCAATCCCCAGCACAAAGCAAACTATGATGGGCAGATTTGTCATGATGAAGTCTATCACGTCCCGTACCTCCTTCCGCGTGAATTGATACTTTGAGTATAGCAGTTTTTTCGCCGTTTGGCTATGCTTTTTGTCTCAAAGATACATTTTTTCGTCTGAATTGTCACTGCGCCGCCAGCACGCCGTGCAGCCGCTCCAAATCCGCCTGATACACGTCTTTTAACTTCTGATTATAGATAATCGACGCCGGATGATACAGCGCGAACAGCGGGAAATCCCCCGCCTGCTTGTCCGCCTGAACATGCGCCGTCAGCACCTGCCCGTGACACGCCCCGATGGTGCTTTTCGCGCCCAGCAGCGCGTGAAGTGCTGTATTCCCCAGCGTGACGAGCATTTTCGGCTGCACGAGCAGGATTTCCTCCAGCAAATACGGTGTGAACAGCGCCAGTTCCTCGCGGTTCGGTGTGCGGTTCGACACGCGCCCTTTTTCGCTGACCTTCGTCGGGCGGATTTTCACGACGTTGCTGATATAAATATCCTCACGGTTTAATTGCAGCACTGTCAAGAAGCCATCGAGGTTCTTCCCTGCCTTGCCGACAAAAGGTCTCCCGGACATGGCTTCCTGTTCCCCCGGCGCTTCTCCGATGAGCATCACGGGCGGGCGCTCACTGTACCCCTCGCCCAGCACCAGCGGCTTTTCCTCCCCCGGCCACAGCGGCGCGAAGAAGGCTTGCATCCGCTCGTTGAATCGTTCCAATTCGCTTGGCATGGTGATGATTCCTCCAATTTTGCTGATGGCAATTGTTATGATGGCATAGTTGTTTTTTCTATCTTTCTGGTAATCGCCATGCTTCCAGAGGGCTTTCCGATCGCCCTCTGGACTCCTTCGGTGCACTCCTTCGGAATAGAATTGTCCCGGAAGTTTTTATTATGCTTCCTCTGGATAACGTAGCGTCAGCGTCATGCCGTCCGTTGCGCACGTCGTTTCCGGGAACACCGCCTGCGCGTTCGGCAGAAATTCCTCCGGCGTTTCGATGGATGTGGAGAAATGCGTCAGCAGCAGCCGCTTCGTGCCGGCGTCCCGCGCTAACTGCGCCGCTTCCCGGAAGAGCATGTGGCAGTTTTTGTGCGCCAAAGGCAGCTTTTCCTCCGCGCCGTACATGCCCTCCAAAATCATCAGGTCGCTGTCCTGCCCCATGCGCACAATGCCCGGCACAGGGCGCGTGTCCGTCGCGTAAACGAACGTAATCCCCCGCCGCGGCTGCCCAAGCACCTGATGCGGATAGTACGTCTGCCCGTCCATGCTGACCGTTTCGCCGCGCTGCAGGATGCTCCACAGCTTCACCGGAATCTCCTGCGCCCGCGCGCGGATGGGGTCGAACAGCGCCGGACGTGGCAAATGAAACTGGTAGCCGATGCAGGGCATCTCGTGCCTGAGCGGAAAGGGCGTTATCGTCAGCCCAATGGCGGCAAACGGCGAATAATCGTCGATGATTTCATGCAGCACGATGGGGCAGCTCAGCGACGGCGCAATCACCCGCAGCCCGGCGACTACGCGCTCCAGCCCAATCGGGCCGTAGATGTGCAGCGGTGCTGTCCGCCCGGCTTTGGTGATGGCAAGCAGCATCCCCGGCAACCCGGAGCAGTGGTCGGCGTGGTAGTGCGTCAGCAAAATGGCATCAATACATTGTATGCCCCACGACAGGCGCTGTATGCCGATTTGCGTGCCCTCTCCGCAGTCCACCAGCACCGCGCGGCCGCCCACGCGCACATACAGGCTCGCCAGCGCGCGATCCGGCAGGGGCATCGTGCCGCCCGTGCCCAGCGTGCAAAGGTCAATCATCCGTGTTAGCCTCCCCATTCGTTTTCCACCTGTTGATTTCGCCGCGGGATGGGCAAAATCCTGCTGAATCAGCACACGAAAAAATCCCCCGGAACATCTTCCGAGGGAAATTCGTCATGCGACTTTCTTGAGTTCCTTCGCCAGCCGTTCCCCGACCAGCAGCCCCAGCGCGATGCAGATGATGCACTCGACGAGCATGTAGCTGCCGTTGTAGGTCAGCGAGTACCAGACGGGGTTCACGCCCTCCGGCGCGTACTGCCCATAGAAGATGAAGCCGGAGAGGAACGACGCCATAAACCGCCCAAAGCAGCCCAGCACAAAGCCCGCCGTCATCTTCGCCTTGCTGCCGCGGAAGCAGCCCGCCAGCCCCAGCAGCCCGAATGCAATCGGGTAATCCAGCAGGTTCGGGATGGCACCCAGCGCCGCCCACGCCATGCCATCCAGCAGGAACTGCATCACGCCGTACAGTGCGCCCAGCACCATGCCGGGACCAACGCCGTAGCAGTACGCGAACAGCAGCATCGGCAGCATACTCGCGGGTGTCACCGACCCGCCCATCGGCATCGGCCAGAGCTTGATGAGGCTCAGCACGGACGACAGCGCCATGCACATTGCGCCGACCGCCATCGTCTTTGCCGTCCAGAAGGACTTCTTACTGCTCTTTTTGCGGGTGATGAGGTACACTGCCACGCCAACGACCAGCAGCACCGCCACCGTGACCCAGAACGTCACGCCCTCACCCAGGAACGACCACGGTGCGTTTTCCGCTTCGGCTTCCTCCGCCAGCGCGCGACCCAAGAACCAGTTTGCCATCTTGATTTTCCTCCTGTTTTTCGCCGATTTCGGCGTATTGGGTGACGCTCGTATTCCGGAAATGAAAAAATCCCGCGTTTGCACGCAGGAAACAGGAGGTGGAGATTCTTCTCCCAAACGCGCCGTCCGTACAGGAAAAATCCCCCGCAAAATGCGCGTGTCCCTCCGCTATCCCTACGGTAGGATGACCTACACAGGTTCAAATGGTCGGCAAAATGCCCTCTCAGCCGTGCAGCCCTCGCCCACAGCTCCCATCGCGGATGATACGATTGTCCTCCCTATCATACCCATTCCTGTGAAATTTGTCAACATCTTTTTCCCCTTTTCCCCTTGATTCGCGCAAAAAAAGCAAGTACAATAGAGAGGCGCAAGGGGCGCTGCCCCTTGACCCCGCCAAAGGGTCTTCGACCCTCTGGACTCCCTTTTTCGCGATTGAGTTGGTCGCTACTGCATACAGTATGCGCGTGTTTATGTGGGAACGCGGGTGGTGCTGCCCCTTGACCCTTTCGCGCGATTGGGTTGAGCGCGCTCTCATGCTGTGTCCGCGTGTTTAGCCAAGAAACGTTATTCGCTTCCATCAGCACAAAAATCACCCCAACAGGAGGAGTTTTCCCGATGATTCACCACTTTTTCGCCTACATCGCCCGCCTGCGCTATATCCGCCGCTGGGGGCTGATGCGCTCGTCCATGTCTGAGAATGACGCGGAGCATTCCCTGCAAGTCGCCATGCTTGCCCATGGAATGGCGCTCATCGGCAAAAATCGCTACGGGCGCGACTGCAACCCGGAGCATATCGTCACCCTCGCCGTCTATCACGATGCCAGCGAGGTTATCACCGGCGATATGCCCACGCCCGTCAAGTACCATTCATTGGAGCTTCGCGGCGCATATAAAGATGTAGAAAAAATGGCGAACGACCGCCTGCTTGCCATGCTGCCGGAGGATTTGCGCAAGTGCTTTGCGCCGTACCTGTGTGAAGGGCGCGACTATGACCACCAAATCGTCAAGGCGGCGGATTCGCTCAGCGCGTACCTCAAGTGCGTGGAAGAGCGGCGCGCGGGCAATCACGAGTTCGACGCGGCGGGCGAGGCGATTCGCCGTCAGTTAGATGCCATCACCCTGCCCGAAGTACAGGACTTCATCCGCGAATTTGTTCCCTCCTTCTCGCTCACGCTGGACGAGCTGAATCAGCCGGGAGGGCATCAGGCATGAAAATCGGGCTGTCAAGCGCCGCCTATTACGGTCAGCTGGAGACGGATGACGCCGCCGCGCACATTGCGGAGCTGCCGCTGGACACCTGCGAAGTGTTTCTGGAAACGCCCAGCGAATACACGACGGATTTTACCTTTCGGATGCGCTACAACATGAACAACTTCCCCGTCACGTCGGTGCACCCGCTGGGCACGCAATTTGAGCCGCAGCTGTTCGGCCGCGCCGCGCGCCAGTCAGACGATGCGTTTGCAATGTTTGCGAACGTCTGCCGTGCGGCAGAGTCGCTCGGCGCGGCGTACTACATTTTCCACGGGCCGTTCGGCGTGCGGGGGCATCTTTCGCCCGCGAACATCCCCTTTCTGGAAGAGCGTTTCGACCAGATGCGTGAGCGTGCGGCGCGGCATCACCTGCGCGTGCTGTGGGAGAGCGTCAGCTGGTGCAGCGTCGCCACGCCGGAGGACGTGCGCCTCCTGCTCAAACGCATCCCGGACGTGGAGTTCGTGCTTGACACCAAGCAGGTGCATCAGGCGGGCGTTGACCCCATTGACATGCTGCGCGCCATGCGTGGGCATGTGCGCCACCTGCATGTGCTGGACTGGACGGCGGATGGCAAATTGTGTCTGCCGGGGCGCGGCGTGTTTGACTGGCAGCAGTTTGCGCGCGTCCTGCGCGAGGATGGCTTCGACGGCGCGGTGATTCTCGAACCGTACGCGCAGCTTGTCGAAAGCGAACAGGCCTTGCTGGAGAGCATCCGCTTCCTGCGCGGCGTGTTCGGCGTGCCTGCACAATTGTAACAATTTCCGCGAAAAATCGGCAATGGATTGCATTTTTCCCCCCAAGCCGCTATAATAGGAATGCATACGACGAAATTTCCCGTAAGGAGGCAATTTGCCCATGAAGATGTGGAAGCAGTGGATGGCGCTGCTGATGATTTTCTGCCTGCTGATGCCGGGCGCACTGGCGGGCAGCATTGACCTGACCGATGATTTGGACGAGGAAGTCGGCAGTGTGACTGAATCATCCGCGGGTAAGGACTACACCATCAGCGATAATGGCGATATTATCCTCGATGATGACGACGACCTTGGCGGCGACGTATTTTTTGATGACGACGGCTCGACCATCGAAATCACGGACAACGAAATCGACGACACCATTGACCCCGATAAGCTGGACATCAACGCCAACCTTCCCTCGAACGTCGTCAACATCCTGCTCGTCGGCGTGGATACCCGCTCGACGTCGCTGGATGACGGCTTGCAGAATGGCGATGTGCAGATTATCGTGTCCATCAACAAGGACGACGGCTCGATTAAGCTGACCAGCATCCTGCGTGACCTGTATGTCACCATTCCCGGCTACAAGAACAAGAACCGCATCAACACCGCCTATTCGCGCGGCGGCGGTCAGCTTGCCATGCGCACCATCAACAAGAATTTTGAACTGAACATCGAAAATTACATTACCATCAACTTTTATGGCTTGGCATCCATCATTGACAGCTTGGGCGGCATTGACATTGAAATGACCGCAAAGGAAGCAAAGGCCATTAACACCTACCTGCGCCAGCATCCGCCGAAGTACGACAATCAGAGCAAGGATTACACGCGTGAGAATCTGCCCAACAAAGCCGGCACGCACCACTGCGACGGCATTCAGGCGGTCATGTACGCCCGTCTGCGCAAGGTGGACAACGACTTTGGCCGCACGGCGCGCCAGCGCAAGCTGATGGAGCTGCTGCTGGAAAAGGTGCTGGACGGCGGCATGAGCATGACGGAACTCAACAACCTGCTGAACGCCTGTATGCCCTATGTGCAGACAAACATGAAGGCGAGTACGCTCTTTGATTTGGCGCTGGGCGTCCTGCGTTCGGGTATTTCCGACCGCCTGACCCGCGGCGAGTCTCTTTTGGAGCAGCACCACGTCCCGATGGACGGCACCTACTCCTACCTCGACGTGGACGGCGCGAGTGTCATCAATATGGGCAGCAAGTCCTTCCCGAAGAACGTGCGGGCGCTGCACGAGTTCATCTACGGCAAGTACATCCCGGCGGATTGATGCTTAAATCAGAAATCCCTGCTGATATGTCCTTTAAGACAGTCAGCAGGGATTTTTCTATTCTATATCAGAGAATGCTATTTCCAGATTCGCCTGCGCATCTTGGCGCATTTTCATCTGGAAACAGGATAAAAGCGTTTTTCGGTTCTTCACGGAATCTTGGGGGAAGAGCAGCTTGGGGGCGCGTCTGCGGACGCG
>OGOJ01001240.1_pt1 | contig 19804 bp, 20 predicted proteins | sample 1552601 | NCBI WGS metagenome assembly OGOJ01 (sample SAMEA2580184, study PRJEB22360) | human gut metagenome | biome: human gut; feature: human-associated habitat; material: faeces | place: Denmark | collected 2008/2010
CGGACTTTGCGGAGGGAATAATCTGCTTTCAGCAGACAGTCCCCGCCGCAAAGTCTGAAACTCCCATACTGTCAGCCAGACCGTCTACTGAAAATGTGGGCGGTCTTTTTTGTCCCATCTATCCTATCCATCCCATCAAAAGGAGGTCATGTACTATGCCGAAACAGAAAACCATCCCCGAACTGAAGGCCGAGATCGCTGACAATGAGCGCCAGCTTAGGCGTAGCCGTTATACTCTGCTGCCGCGGGCTTTGCGGAGCCCGAGCCGCCGCAGCCGACAAGCAGAGTAAGGAGCAGGAGTGCTGCCAGCAGGATAGAGACCTGTCTTCTCATTTTTTGCACCTCTTTTCAAATCATATGTGGGCCGATCTTTCATCAGATAAGACGAGAACATACAGGGAAAAGTTCCCAAAGTGCTGTTCCCACAGGACCCAATGAATTCAGACATCTGCGGGCATATCAACTGCGTTGTAGTCGTATGCGGCCGTTTCCTTCCTAAGATCGTTGGAGCGGTTGATCTTTTCGGACAGGCTTGCAAGGAAGCATTGCAGGAGCTTGACGCCGATGGCGGGATGCTCGTTCAGAAGGCGCTTTAACCGCATCTTGGAAATGCACAGCAACTCTGTGAATTCCTCCGCTGTTCCGCTGAGGCGGAACACGCTTTGGGAAAGGCAATTTTCCCCCAGAAAGCTCCCTTGTGTGAGGTACGCAATCTCCAGCGGCGCAGAGCCGCTGCTTGCTTCCCGGTTGGCCACCAGTCGGAGCTTTCCCTTGAGTACCAGACAGACCTCCTCATTATGATCCCCACTGGTAAAAACCGTTTCATGCTCATAGTAGGTTTTCACATGGCAGTAATCATGGAGGATCGTGCGCTCCTGTTCCGTAAAAACGGAAAATACAGGAAGCTTTGCCAGTACAGTCAACAGCTCTTCCTGCGTGAGTTTCCGGCGGTGCTCCCTGTCCAGATGGATCTCCGGCGCGGAGACATTGTGCCGTTCCAGCACAGCCCGGACGGCGTACCGCTCCTGCCGCACAAGATGGATGAGCTTCTCCCACTGTGATTGGGTTTCCAGATAAGCGCGGAAGGCGTCGAAGACCGGCGGAGCATCATGCTTGGCAAGGTAGACGTTGCGCATGGCCTCCATGGCAGCGTCAGAATCGCCCTCCGCAAGGTACTGTGCGGAAAGCATCATGCTGCTTCGGTAGATCTTCTCCTCCAGATCCGGCTTGAGAAATTCCCCCGGATAGGGATCAAAGTCCTCCGGGCTGACGTGAACCAGATTCCCCGTTGTTCTCTGCCCTGCCACTTTTGCCCGCTGGTACACAAAGCGGTAGATATCCTCCCGCAGACGTTTCCACTGGGGGTGGGACTTGGGCTGTGGCAGATGTTTGATGGACAGGGTGTTGTCCAGAAAGAAGCTGAAGCCGAACATCCGGCTGTTGATGAGGTAGTCCACATCTTCGCCCCGGGTCACAAGGGGATCGAAGGGCACGCACTCAAAAAGCTCCCGGTGCAGGATCATGGCGCCGCCGAAGGCAAAGGGCGTGCGCTTGAGGCGCGGCCCGCTGCCGATGATCTGGTCAAAGGCCCGTGCCTTGCAGCCGAAGCGGTCCCAATAGGTCATCCACGGTTCCGGCTTCACATCATCATAATACTGCCCTTTGCTGTTGAGGTAGTAGCCCGCCACGCCGTGGACAATGTCGCCGTAGACCCGCCTTCCCAGAAACTCCAGTGAGCGCGGCACGAAGTCCGGCAGTTCAAACACCTCGTCATCATCGATCAGCAGCGCGGCGTCCGCCGTCAGAATGGAGGCCGCCAGCAGGCAGATGTTGCGCACATTGGAGTAACCAAACATGGACAGGAGCTTCGCTCCCTGGTCAGTCAGCCCTGTTGTGTGCAGAATGTCGGTTATTTCCCGCAGGTCGCCTGCCGTGAAAAGATAGGTTTCCGCGTTCAGCTGCGCCCTGCGTACGATGCGTAGCACCTGCCCGTAGGCTTCCTCCTCCACCTCCGGCGTGGTGGGGCAGATCAGGATCACCAGCTTGAAGTCCTTTTCATGGAACTGCTTCATGCTGAGCAGGGTGCGTTCCAGCGTCCCATCCTGATCCACCGGCGTGGGATGGTCATAGACCGCATCCCCCTCCCGCCACAGCTCGCCGGTTCTGCGGCACCAGTAGGTGGGAATGATCATGGTTTTTCTCATACTGTTTCGCTCCTCCTGCGCGTATTAGGAAAGCACGGAAGCATAGACATCCTCCAGCTTTGCCACAAAGAGCTCCTGTGCGAAGTTCTCGCGGGCATACCGGGCGATAAACGCCCGCCGCTCCGGGGCTTCTCTGCTGTGAGCTAGTTCCTCTAAAATCGCGCCGCAGAAGGCGTCCTCGTCATTCGATGAAACCAGTGTGCCTACAGAACTGTTGATAAATTCCGGCAGTCCGCCCTCGTTGGAGCCTACGACAGGCAGCCCGCAGGCCATGGCCTCTAAAGCGACAAGGCCGAAAGGCTCGCGGCGGGAGGGCATGACGAACACATCTGCCGCGTTGTAGAGCCTCCGCAGCTCATCCTGCTTCTGGTTCCCAAGAAAGAAGGTATGCCGCAGACCCAGCAGCTTGTGGAGATCCGACAGCTTTTCCCGTTCCTCGCCATCTCCGGCAATCAGGGTGACGATCTCCCGTTCCGTCAGTCGCTCATAACGGTGTGCCACCCGCAGCAGCGTATCCACACCTTTGAATTCCGCCAGTTTTCCGGCAAACAATACAATGTATTCCCCGCGGTAAGGCAGACCCAGCGAGTCAAAAAGCGATTCTCTGTCTACTTCTTCCGGATAGAAGATGTCCTCGTTATAGCCGTTGGGCAGCAGCAACAGCTTGTTCGCGCAGGAGGGCAGCACGGAAAGGGCAAGATCCCGGTTGTCCTGTGAAATGGCAAGCACCTTTGCGCTGCCCGCAATCGCCTCCTCCGCAAAGCCGCGGAAGACCGGCCATTTTCTGCAGCCCATGAGGTCTGTCCCGTGGATGGTGACAACCAGCGGAATATCGCACAGAGAGGCAAGCCAGGAAAGACACCATGCGTGCTGGGCATGAATGACGTCCGGCTGAAACTCCCGCACCGCCTGCCGCAGGACAGAGGAAAAGATCGTAAGATACTGCGCCAGTTCGCCGCTGCTGAGATCCGCGAAGGTAGTCCGGCTCTGGGGATGGGTGGTAAAACAGGGAAAATTGAAGGGCAGCGAGCTCCACGACGCTTTTCCCGTTGAAAACATCACGGGAAACATACGGATGCCGGGAAGCATCAGCACCGGCCGGTTTTCCGGAAAGATGACGCAGACCTCGTGCCCACGCTTACGCAGATGCAGCGCGATGTTTTTGGTGTAGGTGCCGCTTCCGGAGCCCTCCAGAGGAAAATGGTTGATCAGCAATACTTTCATCGTCCAAACCACCTTTCTGTCAGTTCGTTCCATGCCTCCTTCGACTTCTGATACTGTCCGATCATATCCGGCAGCCACGATTCCGCCGCGGACTGAATATCCGGAAGATACAAAAACCGCCTGTCGTTTGTATAGCGGGCCAGTGCCTTTGCGCCTGCTGCCAGCTGGCGGTTTCTCTGGGTAAACTCAGAGGGGGTATGTCCGGTCTTCCAGCGGAAAAATACGTTGCGCCCAACCCAGCCGGTACAGGCATAGTAGAGCCTGTCCCGGACACGGCTGTCATTCCGGAGATCCGGAACCTTGGGATAATCTCCGTAGGTGTCATGGAAGATAGGTGTCTGGATGTCCAGACATCTGATATGGCTCTGGGACGCGGCCATTCCCATGAGGGTATCTTCTCCCCGGGCAAGAAGCGGCGTCCTGTTGTAGAAATAGTAGGGGGAGAAAAACGGCGGCAGCGTTGTCAGTGCGCTCATGCGGATGCCAAGGTTTCCGCCTAAAACCTTTGTGGTGGGCTGCGGCTCGGCGTTTTGAGCTTCTTGAATAACAAGTCCGCGATGAGCCTCACTGTTTTGCCAGAAGTCAGTCATGGTTTCCTTATGAAGTCCCCAGAGCAGGTCCTTCATACCGTCGAACGAAGCCGGAGGCAGGATGTTATAGCCGCTGTAATCGCTGCTGGTAACATCAGCTCCCAGAGACAATCCATGCAGATGTGCGCCGATAAAGTCGATCTCCTCGGACTGAACCGCCCCGTCCGGCGTCTTGCGCAGCACCTCCGGCCGCACATCGGAGTCCACAAAAATCAGATAGTCCGTGCCTGTGAACATCGCCTCCATCAGTGCCTGATTCCGGTTGAATCCATAGGGGATCAGACCGTGGGCATCGATCAGAGGGCAGTACAAAAGCTGATGGATGGAAGAATGCCGGACGCCAATCTCCTTCATGATCAGATGCGCCCGCTCATTGCTCTGGAGCTTGATCAAAGAGAGGTTTGTCCTGCTCCGCAGTGCCTCAACGGCCCCGGGATCCGCCTGATGAGAATATACAATAATCACACAGTCAAGAGCGTGCCCGTGTTTCTCCGCGTTGTCCAGAAAGTCTGTCAGCGGATGCGCGGACAGTAGATCCCGCACGATCATTCCTATGGCAATTTTCATAAAATCAGCCCTCCTTGTCCTCTTTTGTATGTCCGCACTTTTCCCTTCGAGAAAAGGACAGGCATGAACGGAGCAGGGAGGGCTTCTATAGCATTCTATGTGTTTGATACAGCGGAACTGTATGAGGGGGCTTCACCGTCCCAAAGGCGCCGCTGCTGTGGTAAGGCGGCAATAGAAACGATGATAGATTTTCGAGCGCTCCGCTGTTCTTGTGACTGGCATTTTCTGATGTCATGCCGTCTGCATTTTCTGCCTCCTTCGCGCTGCCTGATCTCAATGAAAAAAGTGATGGGCGGTGCAGTTTGATTTTCTCGTTCTGACGAGAGCACGCTTTTGGATACATCTCTGGTGAGAGGATAGAAAAAGCGCGCAAGCAGACCGTTCGGTCCAGCTTACGCGCCTCTAAAACAGGTTCGATTTTGCCAGCTTCTCCCATGGAGGCTGTGCCAATATCGCGTTCGCGCAAAGCCGGACGTGATGCAATCAATAATATACATGGCGGCATCCCCCTTTCTGTCAATAGTCCTTGCTGTGCTTTATCCAGAGTTTTTTTTATGCTTCTATTATACATGACAATAAGGACCTTTTCAAGAGAGACTTTTCATTCCCGCTTTTTTGCTTTTTTGAGATCGACTGCTGTTCTGTCGCCATGTTCAAGCTTCAAATCCGACAAGAACACCGCCGCACTCCGCATAGTAGCTGCAAAGCCCCCGAAGAGGATAACTCCGGATATTTGCATCCGGAAAGCGGCGGATAATCGCTGCGCGAAGATTTTCCGTGGAGTCTGCGTTTCTGCAATGCCCGATTCGGACGCGGCCGCCTGTATATCCGAGCCGTTCCATTTCTTCCTGAAGGAATTCCGCCGTTCTTTTCCTGCCGCGGCACTTGCCAGCAGATCAAGCGTTCCCTCATCACTTGTCGTTCCCACGGCGCGGATGCCGAGCATCCCTGCCGCCACGGCTGCAAGCTTGCCCACGCGCCCGTTCTGCGCAAGATTGTGCAGGGATTCCAGTGCGAAAATCAGGTGCGTGCGATGCTGATAGTCCTGCACAGAACGGCACACGGCATCAAAGTCCGCCCCAGCCGATAATTCAGAAACAGCCTTTTCGATGAGGAGAACGATTTCCGGGCCGGTCGATAGGGAGTCTATGATGCAAATCCTCCGGGACGGGCTGTGTTCCTCGCAGTTCAGTTTTGCGGCGCAGGCCGCTCGAAAGCTTCCTGAGAGCCCGCTGGTGATCGTAAAGGCAAGAACATCATCGTCTTCTCCAAAGGCCCGCTCCCAGTCAGCAACACTCGGACAGGCGCTATAGGAGCGCCCCTTTGTGCTGCGAAGGGTATCTAAGTTAGGCATTATGGAAACAAGATTTGCAGAGTTAATTTGGAATAGAGAGCCGATAACTTCCGGCGAACTGGTTAAACTGTGCGAAAGAGAACTGGAATGGAAAAAATCGACAACCTATACCATGTTGCGCCGACTTTGCCAGCGGAATATTTTTCAAAACAAAGATGGCATGGTGACGGCAATCCTTTCAAAGCAAGAATTTCAAGCACTGCAAAGTGAGATGTTTATTGAGGAAACATTTAGCGGTTCTTTGCCTCAATTTTTGACGGCATTTGCTGGAAGAAAAAAGCTAACTGATACGGAAATTAACGAACTTCAAAGACTTATCGACCAAAATAGGAGGTGGCACGATGATTGATAAAGTGTTTTTTCAAATCTTGAATATGAGTTTTGCGTCTAGTTTTGCCATTATATTTGTGCTATTTGCAAGATTGATCTTAAAAAAAGTTCCCAAGGTATTTTCTTATACCTTATGGAGTGTTGTACTGTTTGGATATGCCTATCACGGAGGCGCAGGCGGCAAACCTTTCTACGCACATTGCAGATGCATACGTGGATGCTGCTGAGTGCATTGGCGTTGGAACAGTGCTCACAATGGACTTGATTTTTGGGGCTACCTATGTCGATGGTACCCTTTCCCAAATCACTTTGCTTGAGTCCCATGACGGCAATGCTACCGCTAATGCGACTGCGTTAATTCCTCAAACCACCAACCAAATGCGAGCACAGGCGAGGACGGACATCAGCAACTATTTGAGCAGTGAGTCATCTCAAATGCCAAGCGCAAGAACGAGAGGTCTTTCTACTTATGATCGTATAGCCGCAAGGAATTATGCATGGGAGCATACCTATCCGGGATATGGCGTAAATACGAATAATCCTGATGAAGACGGATGGCTTGCGCCAAATAATTGCGGGCATGGCTACTACGTTGATCGCAATTATTGGAACGACACGGACTATCCGATTGATACTTGTTTAGCTTGGGGGCATTGCCATAATGACTGTGCTTGCTTTGTGTCTCAATGCTTGGTCGCGGGTGGTATCCCCACAACAGAAGGTCAAAATGGTTGGGAATTCCCCACGGATGGAAACCCTACCTACGCTTGGCACAATACAGGTGGGCTTAAAACCTATATGACTAACAACGGTTATTGGGATAACTCTACATTTGCTGCCTGTAATGCAGGAAATGTAGTTTACACAGATAGTGGCCATGTAACGCTTTGTACGCTGAACGATACTATAACCAGAAGATACACGGCCCATACCAATGACCGCAACAACAAAATTTATTCTTCGGCGTATGAGTACTATGTTATCAATACAAATTAAGTAAAAATCAAAAATGCAAGTTGAAATTTAAGCAAATAAATTACCGTGGCAACTTATTTATCATACACAAGGCTGTGCAGTATATGATGAAATGTATTATGCTGTTAAAACCTATCAAAAAACAAAAAAATTTGGGTCAATCATAAAAGTTGTGGGATAAAGGATTTCTATTGAAAAATCAGGGGATATATGCTATGCTATATACGGCAGATAGAGAAATACTCTATCAGGCACTTCTCTTCGAAACGATCAGGTGGAATTTCATGAATGGAGGTGACCGATATGGTATTATTCCAGTGCTACGAACGCGCCGTGTTCGAGAGCATGCATGCTCCTCCTATGCCTAATGCGTCGGAGAAACATCATCTGATCCAGACAGTACTATATCCAATGAAACGCATTCATATCAGCGCATAGGTTGAGCCGTAGGATGGTTGCTATTCCTGCGAATCACTCTATGCGCTTTCTATTTTTCAAGGAGCGTTAAACCTATAAAAATGAAAGGAGAAAACGAGATGGCTCTTCCAACAACCGCTTTCTATTTGATCTCTCATTATGGAGCAGGTCTTCCGTTGAACAGATACGGAAGTGGTGGGTTGAGTTCCCGTTGTGGTTGTGCTGTATGAGTCCAAACTAAACTGAGTAGATGAACCTGAATGCCTCAACATTTTTATATAGACTATACTGTACAGACACTCGAGCATCACCTTATCTTTCGCACGATCTCTCCGCCTGCGAAAAGCCTTTACCTGCAATACTGTGTGCTAATTATATGCAAGTTCACTTATTCGTTAATAATAAGCCCTAATGTAACAGCATAAGGATTCAGACATCTATCTGCCGGATATATGCTTCGGACAGCGCTGTTCTTTTTGCGATTTCCGTAATAATTTCCTGATCGTAGTAAGCAATTTGCAGTTCTTCTGCGATTCTTCGTCCTATCTCCCGTCCTCCGCTGCCGAATTCACGACCCACAGTGATAATCCGCCTCATTCTGCACTCCTCTCTAGTTTTGGGGTGATTCTTCCCTAAAACATATACAATGGATGAGCTGCAAGTCCGCAGGTTATTTCATATTGTCATTTCATTTCAGAACGGAAAAGCCATAGCTGTTGGCCAGTGCGTCGATTTTCTGTCCGGCTCTGCACAGCGGGCAATCAGGCACAAGGCTTGTCATATAGCCGGGGATGTCCTCGGGGGAGAAGATGCTCATCACCGGCACCTCGTCCACCTTTGCAATCGCGCTGAATACTGCGGCGATCCCCTGCAGGCTTCCACCGTAATACTCAATGCACTCCATCGCACGGCGCGCCGTTTTACCGGAGTTTACGGTGGAGATCAGAAGCAGCACGTTTTTACCGGAAACCATGCCCGTCAGATTGTCGCGGAAGATGAGCTGGCCGTTGGAGTCATATTCGGGCGTGACGACGTAGACGTTCCTGCCGGAGTTCACAGAAAAGCGGTCGTTCTTGGCGAGCCTCCCTGCGAGGAACGTGCCGATGACCTCGCTGCCGTCCATACAGACGATCGTGTCGATCTGCTTCTCATAGATGTAGTGCTGCACAAGGATACCGGCCGCATCAGCCGCCATGCCGTACTCATGCTTCATGCGGGTTATGTCAAGGTAGTGACTGTTGTGGGAGTGGCGGGTCGCAAAATGTCCGCGAAACGCGGAGATCTCCAGATTTGGATTTTCTCTGGATTTGATACGCATGGAACTCATCATCATTCCTCCTCGCTTAATATTCATAGTGCCTGTAGGGATGATCGGGATGTGCGTGTTGGGATGTTCTCCTGCTATTTATGCCTGATGTCATTGCGCTGCGGCCAGCCTTTCTTTTACCCTCATTACAGTTACATCCAATAGCGTGCCAATGCACGGCCGCTCTCTGGAATACCCTCGACTCCCTCCGGATCCAGTTCCCAGCGTCCCTTACCAAGCAGCTGAGCGGCGACCGCCGCGAAGTGCAGCAGGGCAATGCCGGCGTCGAGACCGGCATCCGTGCCGTCGGTATAGGGGTCGGATATCTGCACGAAGATGATCTCATGATTTCTTACCAGAAAGCCGTAGGGCTGACGGTTGAGATAGCTCGGTGCGAGGGATACGGCGTAAAACGCCTGCCAGAGCATATCGTCGTAGAAGCCCAGCATCTCGTCAAGCCCCTCCTTATTGCCCCAGGTATCTACATTGACCAGTTCCCTGACACCCTTTTTCGGTGCAAAGTACTGCCGCTCGACGGTCACATCGACCGTTGACATATTCAGAATATTCAGCCGCAGCTTTTTCTGTGTCTTTTCCCCATAGCCGAAGGCGACGATGGCGGCGACCTCCAGCGGTGTGGTCAGCCCAAGCGCAGCTTTGATACGTGCGCTGTCAGTGAAAGTCAGCCAGCAGCTGTCGATGTCAAGCTCGGTGAGTTTGAGCACCAGTTCCTCCATCATGTAGCCCGCGTTTTCCTCCGCGTGGATATGCGGGGCGCTGAGGAGCATCAGATAGTGCGGCGCGCCGATGAGGAACTGCTGGTATCCGGCCGCGCCCTCGAGTGCGCTCTGCGCGTCCGCATCAAGAATTACAAGCTCTGTTGCAAGCTCCGGAATCAGACGGCGGCAGTTTCTTTCATAGTGCGTGCGCAGCTCGGCAAGCGTTGCGTCCGACACCTCTTTGCTGCGGAAGGCCCGCACGGATCTGCGGTTTTGAATCATGGCGATGTAATTCATAAAACACTCCTTTCTCTTTCACAATGCGGTTCCAAATACTTAGTTCTGTCGGATGAACTTGTCCGCCGTGGCGCGGCAGATGGGACAGATGAAGTCATCGCGTAATGTTTCGCTCTCGTGGATGTACCCGCAGACACTGCATTTGAAGCCGCCGCCGACCATTTCACGGTACACCGTGGCGGTGGGTGGTACAGCCTTGCCCCGCGCGGCGTAGGCGTTGAGCGTCAGCACCTCGTCGCTGCCGAACACCTCTGCCTCCGTCGCCTGCCCGACATAGAGCGTGTAGCTTCCGATCTCCAGCCGGTCAATTACACGGCAGGATACCCGGGAGACCATACTGTCGGTAAGGTAGGGGTTTCCGACCTCATCGCGTCTGACCTCGTATGGGGAAAACTTATCCGCGACACGGCCGGAGCGGTAGCCGAAATCGTTGATGAGCGCCGCGGGCGCATCGTGGGCGAGCAGCGTTACGCAGAAGCTGCCCGCCTGCTCGACCGCTGCGGCGGTCACATTCTCGCGATTGACGGCAATGGTAAACTTTGCAGGGAAGCTGCTGGTCACCTGATGGAATGAATTGATAATGCAGCCGCTGTCTTTTCCGTCAGCGTGGGCACTGAGCAGGCACAGCGCGTAGTCCATCTTTTGGTAAGCTTTCTTGTCGATCATGGCGTTGTCCTCCTGTCGTATTTGGCCTTGCCGTTATTTAATAGTAGTATATCAGAACTCTGCAAAACCACCTGTTGCATTTGCAATATCGTTGTCCCCGGCGGAAGCAATATTGGCAAGGGTGCTCCCCGCGCTTTTTCCCTGCCCTTGCGTTGATACAAAAAGCCGCACAGCCCCTACGAACTCTGACTGTTCTCAGGCAGAGCGAACGGCGCTGCACGGCTCAATGATTATTTGCGGTGAAATGGATTGCTCATTGCAGGCCGGTCACCATTCGCTGTTTTTGATCGGTCCGTTCTGAAAACAAGAGCATCTTTCTGCTCTTATATGTAAGGGCTTTCTTTCAATATGGCTGTTATTTTTTCCAGAGACTGTGGAGGTTGCAGTAGGCATAGGCCGCCTCCACCTCGTCTCCCTTGCACAGGGCGAAGCAGGCTTCCGGCTTCTCGCCGGGATGCAGCTCCTTGCGCTGGTTGCCCTGCTTCGTCTGGATGGAGATCCATTCGATGTAGTGCTCCGGCAGCATGGGATGCTCCGCCTCGCCCACCTTGACATGAACGGTGCTCCCCTCGACGGTATAGACGGGGACATGCTTTTCCACCGAAGCGTCGGTAGTGCCGGGGATCAGCTCGTGCATCTTCTCGCCGCAGCAGACCACGGGCACACCCGTGTCCTTCACCATGGCGATGAGGTTTCCGCAATGCTTACAAATAAAAAATCTCTGTTTCACGGTGATCTCCTTTCTTTGTCCGTTGGCTTTAGTCCAGCACCAGCGTGGGCGCGGCATAGGTTCTCGCTTTCAGCTCGCTGTTGAGCATATAGAGCCCCTTGCTGTCCCCGCCGAAAAGCTCCATTTTGGTGATGAGGTCGGAGGCGTTCTTCTCCTCCTCGCCCTGCTCCTTGATGAACCAGTCCAGTGTCTGCATGGCGCGGAAGTCCCGAACCTCGTAGGCGGCGGCGTAGATCGCGTCGATGCTGGCCGTGACATACTTCTCATGCTCCAGCGCCTTTTTCAGCGGAGTCATGTGATCCCCGCGCTCCCACTCCGGCTTGGCCACCGCCTCGAAGGTGATCGCCTCGTTGTTGTTTTGCATATACTGATAGAACAGCAGCGCGTGGTCGCGCTCCTCCTGCGCCTGCACCTTATACCAGTTTTCAAATCCGTCCAGACCCACCTGCGCATAGTAGTTGGCGAAGTCCAGATAAAGGTACGCCGAATAGAATTCCTTGTTGATCTGCTCGTTAATGAGCTTTGCCACCGTCTGATTCATATCCTGATCCTCACTTTTATAAAAATGTTATTTTCAAAAGCTGGGAAACATTTCACAAGAACTGCATTTCGTATGCGCTATTTATAGTCGGATGCCGAAGCCTGATCTCACTTTTATTGTAGTGTAGTTGTCATTTGTTGTCAATTCCGTTTTTTCAAGGCTTTTGTGTCACTTTTCACTTGTGATTCCATGAAATCTGATATAGGAAACCTTCAGCCATACAGCGTTCTCATAAAAAGCGTGATTCAGCAGGTGGGGTGTTGCTGAGCACAGCATCCTCACCGCGCCGGCTCAGCTCTTTCCGGTGGGAACATCATCCTCCAGCACCTGCACCGCGCATTTCATTGCGCTGGCATAGCCAAAGTACCGGATCGGCACCTGATTGGTTCGAACCACATTGATGATCTTATAAAAGCTGCGATGAGAGAGCGCATTGGGTTGGATCCAGACCACATCCGCCGCCTTGATCATATCCGCGTTGGGTCTCTGCTCACGGTTGATAAAGGTGACGTTGGGAAGAAGCGGGCGAATCGCCTTGCGCCAGGAGTCATGGCCGCCGAAGGCAACGACTCTTTTTCGCGTGGAATAAGGAAATCTCAGTTCTGCCGCTTTATCCGGTTCCGGCCCCCCCATTTCAACGGCATTGGCCTGCGTAAAAACCAGCTCCCGGAGTTCAGCGAGTTCCGTCCTCTCGGCAGCCGCCCGCTTCTCCACGTTTGCGGTGCGCTCCTTAACCATTTCCATTTCGCGCCGGATCTGATAGAGATCTTCCCTGTATTTCTCGTTGGATTCCCTTAGCCGTCTGATTTTAGCTTTCAGCTCATCAATGTCGTCTTCCTTATCAATGTTGACTGCATTTTCGGCATCAGAGTCGCTGAGTCCTTTCGGAAGTGCGGCAGAGGGATGTCGGAAGTCATGCCGCCAGTCCCTGCTTTGCATCTGTATGTCCAAAGCGATTTGAAGATATAGCTCCAGACCCTTCGCAGTGCCTTTCTCCACGCCTGCTGCCTCGAAAACCTCTGCCATTCCGTCGCTGTCAGAAACCGTTCGCGGCATTACGATTCCCGTAAGGCCATACAGGATCTGCGGAATATTCAGTTTCCAGTCAGGCACAGATGATTCCAATGGCGCGTAGAGGGGCGTGTTCAAATAGTTGAGTCGATATAGGTCCGCCTTTCGATCGTTCCAGTCGATGGGCACGATGTCTTCATCCCTTGCAAAATCCGCATCCGCACGCTTATGCTGATGTTCCAGATTGCTTTCTTCATCAAACCCATCCGTGAGATTATCCTGCTCATCGAGTGCGCGTGCGTTCCATGGCAGCTTGCGCGCCGCGGCCACCAGAACGGCAACCGCAGCATTATAGGTCCATGGGATATCGCTTCCGGCTTCTATGAGGCACAGATAGCCAAAGCAGGTTTCATACGGGTCGTTGACTTCAAAACGCAAAAGGCATTCCGCAATGTCGGCGTCCAGGTTTTCTATAAGGTCTTCTTGCTTAACCATCTGTGCGGAATGTGCGAACAGGGCGAGTGAGAACCGTCTGTGCCCTGCATCGTCGGCCGCATCTTCCATAGCGAGGCCCTGCATAGCCATAGCTTGCAGCCGATCCATTTCGTCTATGGCGAAGGTTTCCGCTCTGCTCATTCCGCAGTTTCCGCTTATATCCTGCAGCTCTTGGAAAGGAAGCGCGGCTTTCGGAGCCAATACATAGCGCGGTATGTTTGGCGATTTCTTTTCCTCCCGTTTTTCCACGAGTCTCTTATGCAGTTTGCGGCACTCGCTCATGATGGAATCCGATTGTCGCAGTAATTCGGTCTGCTTCTTACACAGCGGAGCGTCACAGGCGAAGAAGATGCCCAGAAACTCCCAATACTTCTCTATGAACCGCTTCATAGCCCGTTCCTTTACAACGGAAGGGACCAGGGCCATGACAGCGTTAAAGCGCTCCCGCGGGGACAGACTTCCGAGATCCTGCTCCGGTTTCTGGTGAGCCACCGGTTCCGTGCGCTGGGCAGACACGTCATTGATATAGGCTTGAAATGGATTGTCCCGCGGGTCACGTTCCCGGATCAGCTCCATCACGCCCCGCAGCACGATCTCTTCGTGACACGGGTCATAAATATCCGGCAGTCGAACAGACATCAGCGCTTCCTGAGAAGAATTAAAATAACAGTACGCAGCGGGGAGCCTTCCGTCATGTTTCAACTCATCCAGCATAAAGATTGCAGCTGCCAGCGTGATGTAATACAGGTGATCCACCCCGTCAACAGAATGGTTCAGAGCGCTGCATTCATTGATCCACGCTGTTAATAGGCCGGTATCTAAATTTTCATAGAGTGACCCGAATCGTTTTCTGATTTCAGGTAGCAGGTTGTAAACAGCGGCCTTGCGGCGCTTCAGGATAGGGCCGACAAGATCATAGATCTTAGGCACATTGGGATGGGAACTGTTTTTCCGCGCAAAGCGAATGGCGTCATCAAAAGCATCACCAATCAGCTTCCTGTCTGTACTTTCCAACGCATTGCGTGGGTTGCGGCCGTTCTTTTTCTTTGCCATATGACATCCTTTCGTATGAAAGCCGGTATCTGCGTTTGGTGCAGCATCAGTCGGTCCACAGATTTAGTTCTTTCTGCCTGCATGGATTTCTCGTACTAAGGCGCCTATTTTCAATAGGCGGGCTATTCTGAGTGAGAATATGTGTTCAAAAATGTATTGGAAACTGTCAGTTCATATCGAAAGAATACCATACTGTGCGGTTTCTGTCCATCTGGAAACATGAGGGCGGTGCTTACCAGCGGCTTTCCCAAAAGAAAACCCCTGCGCCCGCTCAATGCTTGGAAGGACGCAGGGAACTTGCTATTATGCGGCTTTAGCGAATGGCATCCTTAAGGGGCTTGCCGGGCTTGAAGGTCGGCACCTTGCAGGCAGGGTAGGTCATGGGTTCGCCGGTGCGGGGGTTGCGGCCCACACGGGCAGGGCGCTCCTTTACCTCGAAGCTGCCAAAGCCCACCATCTGCACCTTGTCTCCGCTCTTCATGGCGGTTTCCACTGCGCCGGTAAAGGCGGCGAGAGCCGCTTCGCAGTCCTTCTTCGTCAGGCCGCTGTTTTCCGCCATGGCGGCGATCAGTTCGGTTTTATTCATGGAAATCATTCTCCTTTTTGTTGCAGTATGCCTGTATTATAACGGGAAAAGGGAGAATCTGTCAACTGCGGGACTCTGCCATTTCTGTGACGCCCCGTGGCGAACCGTATGTATCAGGCTCCCCAGTTGTTTGTTGCCAGTTTCTTCATGTAGGCCCAAGTCTGCGGCGCGGCATTCCGAAAGGTTTCCATGCGTTTTTCATTGCCGCTGTATGTGATCCAGTGGACGAAGCAATCGGCAAAAAATTCCCGGCTATTGGTCTTGGCATAGTCCCGCAGACTGGAGTTCTGCGATTCTGCCAGATACAGCCGTTCATGCTCTGCGGGAAAACCCAGGGCATAATCCAGAAAATGCCCGAACTCGTGGAGCGTCGCATCGGCCTCTGAGATGTAGATGGTTTTCCGGCTGTAATTGGTGGCTCCAATGCAGCTCATGTTCAGTTTCTTGCTGAGGCCGCCCATGTAGTCGAAGTCGATGCAATATGTCCAGCCGGTGGCGTTGAAGGCATCGAGGACCTGTTCGGGTACTTTCCGCAGTTCCAGCAGGAAATCGTTGACATTGACACCTGCCGCATTCACCATCGTCACCGGTGCAGGCGGTTCCTCGACGTGGAAGCTCTGTGTCAGGACAGCATGAAGAATGATTGCCGCTTCTCCGCGCGTCACGAGCGCATTGGTATCCGTATCATCAGAGCACAGCCTGAGCTCCCGCCCCACGCGCAGGATGTTGTCAGCCGTGCTGAGCGATGTCTCTCCCTCGTAGAGCGTGCTGTCATAAACCGGAACATCCGCAGCGGCAAAAGTACTCTCAACCAGCACGCTGCGACATATCGGTGAGCGCGGCACGGAGAGTGCGGTTTCGTTCAGCCAGCCCTGCCGGTAGGCTTCCGCGACGCTGCTTCGACCCACATCCTGCCAGTTGTCACCGATAGTTTCGACACCATAGGCGCGGCAGAGCATGACAGCCCATTGCTCCACAGTGATGAGCTGTTCCGGCGAGAAGCATTCATTCCCCATTCCGGCGACGATCTCACATTTGGCCAGATACATCACGCTCTCATAGCAGTCCGCAGTCTCCGGCACGTCATCAAAGCCTGTGCAGGCAGCGAAAGCAGCGGTGGGCAGGATCACTGCCAGGACAAGGGTGCAGACAGCCAACGCTGTTCTTCTAACGATCATCTTCATAAGTTCCTCCATATTCTTGTTCTTTCTCTGTCCTGTATCCTCCGGTAGAGTAGGCTCTTCTGGATGCGCCATGGTGACGCTACCCTATGGACAGAATTTTGAGAGTAAAAACGTCACAGTCCCCCCTTGGCGGGAGGCTGTGACGTTTTGTGCTTTGTCAGCCGGTATAAATTGCTGGTGAGACTGCCGTTGGAACGGTGGCGGTTCTGCTTCTCGATGAGCTGCCTGCGCTCAAGATCTGCCAAGGCCCGCTGGACTGTCCGCGGCGAAAGTCCCAATTCACGGGCAATGGTCTTGATCCCAGGCCAGCAGACACCGGAGGCATCCGCCCGGTCCCGAAGGTAGATATAGACCGCCTTTTCCCGGTGGCTCAGATGCTCCTCGGCGTAGATAAAGTTGAATTGACTCATCTGCCTCCCTCCATGTTATAGGGACTCTTTGTGCAGCTCCGATGGATGCTGCGAACGAGTTCGCCCTGGTCTATGTAGGCGATCTTTCGGGCCGCCCGCTCCGGCATTCGATAGCCGTCCGGGTCAAAGGTGATGCCCCAATCCAGGAAGAGACGCAGCTTGGTGCGCATGGGATGCGTTCCCGTTTTCATCACCACAAATTCGCCCTTGGGGATGGATTTCAGTTCATCTGGCGTCATGAGCGCACGCTCCATCATCTGCAAGGACTGACTGCTCTCTTTTCCCTGACTGACGGAGCCGGACAGTACCGTCCTGCTGCCGAGGGCAGCGGAGAGGGCATCTGCCGTTTTGCTCTGGGGCGAAAAGCCGCCGAAGATGGTGTCCTGGCAGTTGTCACATATAATTTCCGCACCTTCTTTACCATAGTTCTTCTCTAATTGGGCGAGGCTCTGGATGATGGGTACCAGCGTCAGTCTGCGGGAGCGCCCCGCGCTGAATAGGGGCAGAATGTCAAAGGGCGGCATGGTTCCCAACTCGTCACAAAACAGCACCACGCGGTTTTTGAGCCTGCCGCCGGTTTCATCCGCCACGGAGAACAATTCGCGGGACAGGTTTTGGATCATGAGCGCCGCGATGAAATTCTTTGCCGGATCTTCTTCCGGTAAAATCAGAAAGATGGCGCACTTCTCCGAGGCAAACATCTCGGCGTTGATGGGGCTGTCGTAGCAGATGACCTGCTCCAGTTCTGTATCCAGAAAGGCGTTGAGTCGGGACATGACGGTGGACATGACCGAAGCCATAGATTGATCCGCACTGGTGAGGGCTGCGCCTGCCAGCCACCGGGCCTTATGCTCCGGCGGCAATTCATCCATGAGCAGCTGAAAGCCATTCTTGCCTCTTGACTTCGGCACCGCCAGCAGATCCTGCACCAGTTTGAAGGCGGATACGATGTGCCGCTTCTCCGGCTCCCCATCCTTGGGTGGTGCGAACTCCGCCAGCAGAAGCACAATGGCAGTCAGCAAACCTTCTGCGCTGTCATAGAAGAAGGCGTTCTCACCGTACTGTGCAGCGTCGCCGTCCGGGTTGATAATGGTCTTGGCAAGGATCTTGGCGTATTTCTCTGCGCGCGCTCGGGCAGCGAGGTTCTCCGGATGCATGCGCGCAATATCCATGTAGTGATTCATCAGCGTCAGGAAATTGAAGCCGTCTGAGCGGGTTGGATTGCGCAGGTCAATGACGGATACCTTGTAGCCGTAATATTTGGACGCAATGCAGCCGTAGTTGCGCGCCAAGTCTCCCTTGGTGTCCAGCGCCAGATAGCTCATGCCGCTGGCGCTGGCGTACTCCAAATTTGCGTATAAAAAATACGCGGTTTTGCCCACGCCGGAAGCGCCGATCATAAGACAATGGATATCATCGCTGTCCACCAGCGCGCGGACATCCCGCTGATCTTCCACCACATTTTTGATTTTGGAAATCGCCGACTTCTTTTTCTTCGGCTTTCGCTTTTCTTTTTTCCCTGCTGTAGGACGGCGGAGCCTCTCCAGCAGCTTGTGAGTGGCCTGTAAAATCACGCCTTTTTTATCTCTGCGCTTTCTGCCGCCCATGCTGCCGAGAATGATGCCCTGTACCGTGGGAAGCTCCTCTCCCTTGCGCCAGCGGCGAGGGCGAAACGAGACCACATGATAGGTCGTGTGGATCTCCTTGGGCGTTGCCCAACGCGCCGTGCCGTGCTGACCGTCGCCGACTGTTTTGTTCTTGAAGTTGTTGAGAGAATAATTCTTGGAGAGGAAAGAAACCACAAGCAAAAATGCCAGCAGTCCGCCGCCAAGCAGAATCAGGGGCCATATGTTTTCGTTCATGCGTCTTTCTCCTTCCTCTCGAATTTGGCGCATAGATCGTCATTCCAATCCTTGCGCACAGGGCAGAGCCGCTCCACCTCCAAGCCCATGTCCTCCAGCGTATCCGTCATACGGTCGCAGGCGTCATTGCCCGCGTCATCGTTGTCGAGGCACAGATACACCATGTCCAGCTTCGGATTCTGCCGCAGCCGTTCCAGCACCGGCTGGATGGAAGTTCCACAGCAGGCAACATAGCTGTGCTCCTGCCAGCCGTATTGATAGAGGGTAATGTGGGACAGGAGGTCGATGGGCGCCTCGAACACATAGAGGGACTTGTCGGTTCCGTTTTTGTGGAAGCAATGCTCACTTGCGCTGCCCTCGATGTTCATGCGGAACACCCGTCCCTCGCTGTTGGTACTGCGGATGTGGGCGTGCTTGGCCTCACCGCAGTCATCCAGCCCCACGAAAACACAGTTGTGATGCTTGTCCTCGTATCGGGGCGCATGACGACAGGCTTCCCCCGGAGGTTATCGAGGAAGCGAGGGCAGCCGCCCATGAAGCGGGGCTTCCCTTTTCCGAAAAGCCCTACCGGGACGGGGAGGATTTTAACCCCTATGTATTTGACGGGAGCATGAGCATTGAGGATTTTGAGCTTATGCACCGCATGATTGAAAAAGAAAGGAGCGAACAAATGGCAGAACCGATTTTAAGCGGCTATCTTTCCAATCTTGGGAAGTACACCGAGGGCAGACCCGCGGGCGAATGGGTGACATTCCCCACGACTGCCGAACATCTGAAAGAAGTCTTTGACCGTATCGGGATTGACTTCAAGCACTATGAGGAATGGCATTTCACAGAATTTCAATCCACTATCCCCGGCTTGACGGAGCATTTAAGCGAGTATTCCCACCCCGACGAGCTGAACTATTTAGGGAAGCTCTTGGAAATGCAGTTTGACGACGACCGGGAGAAATTCATTGCAGCCATTGAATACGGCGACCATGCCGACAGCTTACAGGACATTATCAACCTTGCACAGAACCTTGACTGCTACTGGATTTATCCGTCCGTCCACAATGAAGAAGAATACGGGCGTTATCTGGTTGATGAACTGGAAGAACCGGAACTTCCCGAAGAAGCGAAAAAGTATTTCATGTATGAGGAATACGGGCGGGACGCTTCCATTAACGACGACGGTATGTTTACCGAAAAGGGCTATATCTACAACAACCGCAACACCTTTACAGAATGGTACGACGGGCGCGACGTGCCGGAGGAATACCGGGTAACGCCGCAGCCGCCAG
>OGOJ01001260.1_pt1 | contig 19635 bp, 10 predicted proteins | sample 1552601 | NCBI WGS metagenome assembly OGOJ01 (sample SAMEA2580184, study PRJEB22360) | human gut metagenome | biome: human gut; feature: human-associated habitat; material: faeces | place: Denmark | collected 2008/2010
CCCCTGCCACACCTCAAAAATTCAGGCCGCAGGGCCTTTTGATATAGAAAAAATCAAAAAGAGAAAGGAAAATCACGAGATGAAGAAAAGAATTGTCTCGCTGCTGATGGCGCTGGTGATGGCGGTCTCGCTGCTGCCGGTCAGCGCCTTTGCCGCGGAAGTGGACGTTCCGGCAGTGCAGGACGTCCCCACTGCGGAGCAGCAGAATGATGAAAATACAACGCCGGACACACCGGCTACAACTGAGGAACCCACCCAGCCGGAGGAACCCGTCGTTCAGGACGCGGAACCCGCCGTAGAACCCAAGGTCTATGTAACTTCCAACGTCTGGGACAAGACGGTCGAGGTCGTCACCGCCCCGGAGAGTATCAAGGGCGGCAATACGGGGGCGTTTTCCTATGATTCGACTACAAAACTCACCGTTCGCCCCGTCGCTCAGGTCACAGTTGGAGACACAACCTGCAATCTTATTGCCGTTGCTCTTAATGGTGTCAGATACGAGAAGGTAAGCAGCGTCACAAGAATACCTGATGGCACATTTGAGGGTTTTAACGCACAAGTAACTATCGGAAAAAAACTTGCGACTGTTAGCTTTGTTGCAGGCGGCGAATTGACTGGCGATTTTAAGGTAGAATTCATCTATAATAACGTACCAGCCAATACCGAAGAACCGCTGTTCACTCCTGTTGTTGCAAGCAACAATGCCGCATATGGCTCTGTGACTGCCGCTCTGAATTATAATGAGGACAATTCCAGCGTTTGGACAGTCACCGCCACTCCTGCCGACTGGTATAAGCTGGGCTATGTGGCCGACGAGGCGGGCAACCAATTTGCCAGCACCGACGGTAAGACCGCCCAGATCACCGTTACCGCGGCAGACCAGAAGTTTACCGCCTACTTTACCGCCGCCGTTGCTCCTATGTACGACGAGACACCCGCAGACAGTGTGACCGTCAACGTTACCCTGTCCAACGACGGTACTCCTCTGCTGGGTGCAGATGGCACCGTTCTGGCCAATCTGAACGTGACCGTTCCCTACTTTGATCTGGCCGACTATGGTCTGAGCAAGTACTACCGTTACGGCACGGAATTCGGCTGGGGCAGCTACAACAACGATACGGTCGTCGAGCGCCCCACCGCTCTCCATGCCTATATCTACCTGATCGAGCGGTACTACATGGGCCTGCCCGCCGACCAGTGCGGCAAGGGCACCTCCGGCGTTCTGGACTACAACAAGAAAACCGACGCCTTGTATATGGATGGCACGAAGGCCTATAACAGTGGCAATAGCTATGCGATCACTCCCACCGGCAACGCCACCAGCCTGTACATGAAGACTTTCTGGGGCCATGACGAGAACCTGATGTACTTCCGCAATCATGAGTACCCTCTGATGAGCAAGGGCTGGGGCAGCACCTGCGACTACGTGCTGCTGTCCGACGGCGACCGGCTGGACGTGGCCCTGTTCAGCAACTGGGGCTTCTACAGCGACGGTGCCTTCTGTCAGTTTACCCAGGACGCCTATACGGTGGGCGTGGGCGAGGCTTTGAGCACCTCCACCTTCAAGGCGGGCACCAGCGCCGGTATGGGCGGCGAATCCCCCGCGCTGGAGGCTGTCAAGGATCTGAAGGTGGCGGTCTATGACGCCAACTGGAACAAGCTGGCCGACGTTACCGGCGACGGTACGTATACTTATACCTTTGACAAGGCGGGCACCTATTATCTGATGGGCGCGGACACCAACGCCAAGACCAGCACCGCCCACTATGCTCCCGCTACCGCCAAGGTAACGGTGATCGGCAATGATGAATCTGGCGCATACACGCTGAACACTGCCGCCGAAATGGTGTGGTTCCAGAAGTACGTCAGCAACGGCCATCCCGACGCCAAGGCTGTGCTGGGCGCGGACATCAACCTGACCGGCACCCAGTGGAGCGCCATCCGCGATTTCACCGGCACCTTTGATGGCGCAGGCCACACCGTTACCGTGAACTTCAACAATGTCACTCTCTTTGCCGACCTGAAAGGCACCGTCAAGAATCTGACCGTGGCGGGCACCATTACCGGCAATACCAGACTGGGCGGCATCGCCGCCAACACCCGCGGCACGGCGGTTATTGACAACTGCGTCAACAAGGCCAACATCACCTCTACCGGCGACTATGCGGGCGGCATCGTGGGCGCTGTGAACCAGAGCGATAATGCCACCGTAACCATCACCAACTGCCGCAATGAGGGCTCTGTCACGGGTAAGACATATGCAGGCGGTATTCTGGGACAGGACTTCGGCATAGCGGTGGTCAGCATCACCGCCTGTGAGAACCACGGCGCCGTCTCTGGCGCGACTGCGGGCGGTATCTTGGGCATCTCCTCTGACGACACCGTTATCAGTGCCTGCGGCAACACCGCCGTTATCACCGGCACTGGCACGGCGGGCGGCATCCTGGGCCGGACGGACTATTACACCAGCTCGGTGGAGAAATGCTATAACAGTGGCTCCGTCACCGCCGCCACCGCAGGCGGCATCGTGGGTCTGAACAATGCCCAGATCGATTCCTGCTATAACACCGGCGCCATCTCCGGCAGTGAAAAGGTGGGCGGCATCACCGGCGAGACCGCACTGAAGCAGGTGCGCAACACCTGGACGTATCAGGTGGGCGCTGTGACCCACTGCTACACCACCGGCACCGTCACCGGCACCAGCAGCACCGCCCTTGTGGGCGCTGCCGTGGGTAAGCTGCACTTCGGCCGCGATATGGAACCCACCTACCGTACCTATGAGGTCTACGCGCTGGAGGGCGTCTGCGACAAGCTGGTGGGCGAAAAGAGCACCGGCACCGATAAGGACGCCACCGCCTTCAAGACCGCCGCTGAGCTGAAGTCCGACGCCATGCTGACCACGCTGGGCGACGCCTTCAAGAAGGACGCCGGCAACGTCAACAACGGCTATCCCGTTCTGGTGTGGCAGGTTTCCGAAGCCTGCACCGACCACACCCCCGGCGCGGCTGTCCGTGAAAATGAAGTTCCCGCCACCTGCACCAAGGATGGCTCCCACGACGAGGTGATCTACTGCACCATCTGCAAGACGGAGATCAGCCGCAAGACCATCACCGACAAGGCCACTGGCCACAAGGCGCAGGCCGCTGTGAAGGAGAACGTCAAGGACGCCACCTGCACCGCTGCCGGTTCTCACGACGAGGTGGTCTACTGCTCCGTCTGCCAGACGGAGATCAGCCGTACCACTGTTACCGACAAGGCCCTGGGCCACGATTGGGACAGCACCACCGGCAAGTGCAAGCGCTGCGAGACCGCCTGTGACCACAAGTGGACGAACGGCAAGTGTGACACCTGCGGCTACACCTGCCAGCACGTTGGCGGCGACGCGGTGAAGGAAAAGGAAGTTCCCGCCACCTGCACCAAGGACGGTTCCCACGATGAGGTGGTCTACTGCACCATCTGCAAGTCCGAGGTGAGCCGCACCAACGTGGTAGACAAAGCCACCGGCCACAAGGAGCAGCCCGCAGTGAAGGAGAACGTCAAGGCTCCCACCTGCACCGTGGATGGCTCCCACGACGAGGTGGTCTACTGCTCCGTCTGCAAGGAGGAAGTGAGCCGCACCAACGTGGTGGACAAGGCCACCGGCCACAAGTGGGATGATGGCGTCGTCACCACCCAGCCCACCACCGGCAAGGAGGGCGTCAAGACCTTCACCTGCACGGTGTGCAAGGAGACCAAGACCGAGACCATCGACAAGCTGGGCGAGGATCAGAAGGATCAGAGCGCAGCCAACGAGGCCATTAACCTTATCAACGGCATCGGCACCGTCACCAAGAACAGCAAGGACAAGATCGACGCGGCCCGCAAGGCTTACGACGGTCTGACCGAGGATCAGAAGAAGCTGGTGCCCGATTCCGTGCTCAAGACGCTGACGGACGCCGAGGCGGCCTACGCCAAGCTGACCAAGCCCGGCACCAAGCCCGGCAAGCCCAGCACGAGCACCGACACCAAGAAGGACGACGGTAAGACCGTCAAGTCCGGCCAGACCGGCGACGCGGGCGTGACCCTGTACGTGGGTATGGGCCTAGTGGCCGTCCTGGCTGGCGCGGTGATCGTCACCCGCAAGCGCAAGGAGAACTAACATAACCTTTCCGTAATTTTTCTCTATATGGCAAAAGCGGAGGCGCGTCAAGCGCCCCCGCTTTTGCCATCTGCTAAGATAGGGCAATGAAGCATCCCCGCAAGGGTGCAAATAAATATCAGGAGGAGAGCCAAAAATGAGTAAAGCGCATATTTTAACCATCCAAGTCTGTATACAACGTGCAGATGGAACCATCAGCATCTATGATGAGTTCCCCCATATGCTTAGGTATGAGGAGGAAGAAGAATATCTGGAAGCCCTGAAATATCGTTTACCGCTTCGTCGCTTCGATACCGGCCCGCTTTGCGACTATGAGTGCCTATGCGATGTATTAAACGAAACCTACCGTGAGTATTGTCACGACATAGATCTTGCCCCCGGCGAAAGGCTGCTGATTAGGTACGCTGATAAGCCGGAAGATGCGCCGCTGTCAAAGAAAGAGGCAGCAAAAACCATCCGTGAGATGTTTGAAGAGACCGCAGACGATGACAGAAATTTTGAAAAGATTGAGCGGCATTGTAAGTTCCAATTTGCACGCTGTTATAAGGGCGGATATCCTGCACTGGCAAAGTTGGCAGCACCTATCGCGGCTGAATATGCGGACGAGGACGAAATGTTATTTCTCTTTATGGGCGTAAAGTGAGGCCGCTGAATAAAGCCTACCCTATCAGGCACCCCAAAATGGGTAGGCACAATGTGAGAGAAGCCGTGTTATTTACGGCTCCTCTCATTTATTTAACCTACGGGAAAATCAAAAGATGTCTGCCATTTGTATAGCGCCTATATAGGGGGATGCCATGACTACATCAAATTTTCATAATACATCGCTCCTTTTTATCGTATTTTCGCATACATATTCTCTCTTTTCTTCTGAGCATAGCAAATAAGCCTGTTCAGATAAATCCCTTATATTCTAGCCTGTTCCAGTTACCTCATACGAAAAAGTCACCAAAGTCCATGTAAAAAATAAAAAACCTCTAACAAAATTATAATATTTTGCAGGAGGTAATGAACATGAAACCCTATAATGACACGATAGAAACCTTGCGCCTATTTGGCCTTGCATCTTTCCGAAATGAGCAGATCAAACCAATCGAAGCGCTGCGGAAATGTAAGAATGTATTCGTCAATGCTCCGACGTCATCAGGAAAATCCCTGATCTATCAACTGCCTGCTGTACTGCATCAAGAACAGTTGACCATCGTGATCGAGCCGACCATTTCCTTGATGTTGGATCAGGTACAGAAGTTGAATCGTCTGGGATTCTCTGCGGCTCATTTGGACTCATCATTGACAAAGGCGCAGAAACAGGATGTGTTAGCCCGTCTGGATAAGCTGACATTCCTTTACACCACGCCGGAGCAAATGATCCGACCGGACTTCATGAAGCAGCTCAAACACGTCCGTGTCTATCAAATCGTTGTCGATGAAGCCCACTGTGTTTTAGACTGGGGCTATAGTTTCCGGGGAGCGTATTTAGAGCTGGGCAGCGCTATCAAAGCAATCAATCCACAGTGTGTTTCAGCCTTCACGGCAACGGCATCACCCGCAGATGAAGTTGAAATTCAAAAGCTTCTGGGCGTTGCGATGAAGGTGTTCCGTTGCAAATTCGACAGAAAGAACCTTATTTTCTCAAAACGAGAAGCGGACAGCCGCAAAGAAAAGCTTCACCTCGTGAAAAAGTACTTGAAAAAGTATGATCCGCACCGCGCTGTCGTTTACTGTAACACCCATAAGGCCGTAGATGCCGTTGCCGCCGAACTGGAGAAGAAACACCCCGGTCAGGTTGGAAAATACCACAGTGGCCTGACAGCCAAGGAAAAAGCCCATCAGCAAATTCGGTTCTGTGCTGGAGAGCATAGGATCATTGTTGCCACATCCGCCTTTGGTATGGGAATCGACTTGCCGGATATTGAGCTCGTGATCCACTTCAACATGCCTCTTTCGATGAATGATTATATTCAGCAAACCGGCCGCGCCGGGCGTGATGGTGGAAAAGCTCATTGCATCTTACTGTACAGTTCTGAAGATTTCTGGATGGCTTCAGCACTGGTAGAACCCTATGAGAACACCCGATTGAATGAGAGCCTGCAACAGATGATGGCCTATTGTGAGGATCGAAAGCATTGCTTAAAACATCTGATGTTGGAGGCATTGGGACAGGCCGCTGGGAAGAAATGTCGTTTCTGTACCAACTGCCAGGCAGGGAGGCTCTGATATGAATTGCACTGTTCACTCTGGTATCCACACATTGTCATTTTCTAAGCCCCTGACGGGCAAAGTGTATTACCGGATTTTACATAAAGCCCAGAAAAAGGGTATGCAGATCGAGACGAACACGGACTATTTCGATCCTTCAACCACACAAACGCTGCTGGGCTATCAGAAGCACGGCGTTGTGATTTACCTGTCTCATCCTCGGCCAACTATTTACAAATTGAAGCTGCGGATCGAGCCGGAGAGAGTTTTGGGGAATGCCGATCCCCAAGCATTGTGGCGGTGTGAAAAGGGTGCTTGGAAGCGGCTGGTCAAGGCTGTAGACGGACTGTTGGGTGCGCTAGATATTCCCTCGCTGAAAGAGATGAAGCTTTCTATCCTGGAGCTTACCGTGAATCTGACCTTCCCTCAGCAGGAGTATGTCAATCTGTACATCCAGATTCTGAAAAAAGGGTATCTCAACGGCCATTATAAACGGATTCAGTTCGACAAATTCGCTAACAAGGCCAAAAACGTACAGGAGGCGAATCAGCACTCCTACAAGGCCGCCTGTAAGCAAAAGAGCTTTTTCGCCTACGATAAAACAGCCCAACTCCTCATGACCCAGCGGATCGCCAGGCTGCCGGCTCATCGGACGCTCCGCATGGAAGCCAGTTTACGACGGGAGGCAATCAAGAAGGAATTTGGCTCGGAGAATAGCACTAAATATTATCTGGAGCAAGGAAGTAAGCGCGCAGAGAAGATCGTTCATCATTTTTTGGAAAAGTTATTGCTCAATAACGGAAGTCATCTTCCCTACGATGTAGCCATGGCGCAACTACAGCAGCTCAAGAGCGCTAAGATGCGGCAGAGAGCTGAGTGCCTGCTTCAGCTTTGCAGTCGCAAGAAATCACTTGACAAAGCTATCAATGCGATGCAGGAGGAGCTGGATATCAAACGCTCTGCGGTAGACAGGGTAATCAAAAGGCTCAAGGGTCTTGGACTCAGCCCCATCACAATACCTATCCGTCAGCATGCCGAGCCGCTTCTGTCCCTGCTCACGCTCGTAGGCTAAATTTCAAGCCCGAAAATCGGAGCTTATCCATCCACCGAGAGGTGCCTGTTTATATAATTTATAATAGAAAACAGCACTTCTTGGTTTTGCTCCGAACTTCAGAATTTCCGAATTTCGCTCTTTTCTTTCTTCATTTGCGATTGACGATTCTTCTTGAGGGCAAATGATTTGGCGAATTTTATCGTGAGTTACCCAACAATATTATAACGAGGGGTGAACTGCGCACAGGAAATCAAATCTGTTGAAGCAAAATCTATCTCACCCTAAAAGGAGGTAAATATGCCTGTTGCCTATGTCGATTACAAGACGCTGGACGACGAGTTTTATACGCTAAAGCGCGTCTGCCATTTGCTCGAATTCGACAAGCTGACGCTGAAAGAAAAGTGTGAGGCGTATGCGATCCGTCCCCAGCGCAACGAGGTCGGTGAATGGGGTCTCACCCGTTATGATCTCCGCAAGCTCCATCACACGCTGTACCACGAAGACAGGAAGAATTCGAGCAACCAGAAGGACGAGGGACCCTGGGCATGATGGAGCTGCTGACCGTGGCGGAGACCGCCGCACTGCTGAAGACGACAAAACAGCAAGTCCGCAAGATGATCGCCCAACGCCTTATTCCCGCATTGAAAGTGGGGCGTGAATGGCGCATCGATCGAAATTATCTGGAGAGTTTTCTGCGAAGCGAAATGGAATAGGCCCAACGTCCTCAACACACTGTTCCCCAAAAGCATTTGCATTCGTGCCTCCTTTGTGATATAATTTGTAGCATAGTAATCAGCTCGACATATCCAGCAAAACGAGTTCTATCAATTTCCCCGTTTGTTCGCCGCCGCTCAGGCTGTCATCAAGGAGATGTGAGCGATCTTTTGATTGGGCACAGGACGGTCTGAAATCCGCAAAGCTTTGATATGACTGCGTTTGCAGGTATTATCGACTGAAAACAAGAAAGATCCGGTATTGTTCCGTTGGGAGCAATACCGGATCTTTTGCATTTTTCGACAGTCTTCGTTCCTCTCCCTTGCAAAGAACCCGCAAATAAAGTATGATAGAAAACGCATTGAAGGAGAAAGGCGGGCGGCTTATGGATATTTTACGGGAGGTTATGGACGCCTCTACTCACGCCATGTTTTTGACAGACGCCCACGGCATCGTGACCCATATCAACACGCAGGCCCAGGAGCGCTTTGGCCTTGCGGGACAGAGCAGCCGCTCTCATAAAGCCGGACGGCTGTCCACCGGCGATATTGTGATCCTGGCGGACACGGCCATCGGCGCGGACGACGGAGAGTTGACCCCCACCGATCTGGCCCACCTGCGTATTCAGGAGCGGAAGCTTCGCTCCGGCGATATGGTGGCCGCCGTAGGCGTCTATGACGATCCCAACAGCGACACGGTCTATAAATTCATCCCCGGCAGCGATGCCTCTGTTATGACGCTGCGTACCGTCTATCACGGGCTGTCTATCTCCATCGAGATCGGTGAGAGGGAGGTCTCCGTCACGGTGGACGGCGCAGTCTACTCTATCCGCTATTTCCTTTGTATCGGCCAGATGGTGGTGCTGGACGGTGCCACCCATCAGGTGAAATTCTGGGAGGAACGGGGCTACACCGCCAAGAAGGAGGGCATCGGCCATCTGCTGCGGGGCGGAAGGTTCAGCGCGAAAAGTCCGGGCTGTCAGGTGGACATCGTGGGACACTCTTATCACCGCTTTCTGGAGGGGGCGCTGTTCCGCCAACATCTGGATCAGGTGCTGGACGGCAGCTCGCCCGGCCACCGGGATCAGCTCTACGACATCAACGGCTACACATTGGTGGCGTCCATCCTGCCCATTCCCGCCGGTAAGGCCCCGGAGGGCGCGATCGTGAAATTCCGCAGTGTGGAGGATATCCGCACCACCATTCAGGAGCGTAACGACGCTATCCGATTCGCTGAGCGCAGCTACCGCCGTGCCGTTTCCGGCGCGGCGCAGCCTGCCGGTTTCGATACCCTGCCCGGCGGCAGCAGCGCTATGGCCAGCGTCAAGCGCTACGCTTACAAGCTTAGTCAACTGGATTGCAGCGTTCTGCTCACCGGCGAAAGCGGCACGGGCAAATCCCATCTGGCCCGCTCCATCCAGCAGGCCCAGCCCCGGAAAGGCCCGTTCCTTCAGGTGGATTGCTCCACCATCGCCCCCACGCTGTTCGAGAGTGAAATGTTCGGCTATGTAGGCGGCGCTTTTACCGGCGCTGACCCACGGGGGCGGGCAGGCTTCTTTGAGGAGGCCAACGGCGGCACGATCTTTCTGGATGAGATCGGGAACCTGACGTATGAGGTGCAGGTCCAGCTATTGCGTGCCCTGCAGGAGCGCAAGGTGAAGCCGATCGGGAGCAATCAGGAGATCGCCATCAACGTACGTCTGATATCCGCTACGAACGAGAACTTGCGGCAGGCGATCGAGAAAGGAGATTTCCGTGAGGACCTGTACCATCGTATCAATGAGTTCACGATCCGTATCCCGGACTTGAAAGAGCGAAAAGAGGATTTGCTCTTGTTCGCCAATCATTTTCTCGATCTGGCGAATAGCGAGCTCCAGAAAGATATCATCGGTTTCGACAACGATACCATGCAATTGTTCCAATCCTATTCTTGGCCGGGCAACCTGCGGCAGATGAAGAACGTCATCAAGTACGCCACCTTATTGGCGACCGGCCGCTACATCACCCGCAAGGAACTCCCGGAGGAACTGACGGAGAACCTCCCGTCGCACACTAACATCCAGCTAAAGAACGTGGAGCACGAACGAGACCTTATCCGTAAGGCCCTCCAAGAGTGCGGCAACAATAAGACCCGTGCGGCCCAGTTATTGGGCATCGACCGGAAGACGCTTTACAATAAGCTGAAGATTTATCAGTTGGATTGAAAATTCCGTGTTTTATGTGAGTGCTTAAGGCCTATTGGGAGCCTCTGGCTTGTATGATGGGTCTGTTGCGAAATAGAAGCTTATTCTGACTATTTGCTTCATATTATACGAATATGTTGACATACCCTTCGTGCGAAAGTGACAAGATAATGAGATAGGTGTGGCAATAAACACGCTTTTTCTTGAAAAAGGGGCCAATTTTGTACACGATAGGTGGCGAAACCTGTTGCGATAGGTCGTATTGCCCAATGCCGATACTCGCGTTAGGCATTATGAGCGGTCACGCATAGGGTTATGAGTACTCATGAATGGGCATTCTTACCGTGCTATAACCCTATCGTAACACTGCTTTTACCCTTTTCTTGCCTCAAAATATGAGATACGATGAATTAATTTCGCTGGAGCGAGAGGCTGTTTTTCTGTATTCATCTGTCAACGAGACAAATGCTGCTTTTTCTTCTCGTATTTAGAAACGAGCCGTACCTTTGCCCGAAAAAATCGATTCTCCGAGACTTTAGTTTTCATTTTGTCAAATTGCCAGATGGTATGTTATTGCCAAGAGAAAATCGCTAGGGGCTTTCTCCACATCGGCACCAACCACCTTTGCCGGGAACAGTAACTTTGGCTGATAAGCTGATTGAATGGTTGGAGTAGGGTGAATAGTCTTTTATTATTCTTTAACATGACATGGAATAAATATTGTCTATTTATCAAAGGTTTTTTCTTTGGAGTATTATTAATTATAGTTAATTGATGTGATAATATTTGTGCGTTTAAGAACTTCGCATTATAATAAAATCTACCTTTGCTGTTGATAATACTCAATAAGTTGATTAAAATATACAACTTCTTTTTTTAATGATGTTATAGGGGAAATATTTAATGATTAAGCATATGAAGAGATGTATTTTTACGAAAGTAAAGTTCATGGCACTGTTCCTGTTTGCGGTGCTGATGACCGCATGTACAGCGGACGTGTACGAGCCTAAGCCGGATCCCGATCCAAAGCCGAGACCGGACGAGAGTACAAATGGTATTCCGAATGATTTTGATTATTCAACAAAGGCTAGCCATAAATTGACTGTTAAAGTCTTGGATGAATATGAGGGGAAACGTTATTATACGATAGAAGTATTTGGTTCGGACCCTATCACTGATCCTAATTCTGTTTTCTATGTTGGAGGTAAAACAAACTCAAGGAATCCATTTATTGTTGATTTGGCTTTACCTAAGACTCAAGAATATATTTATATTAAGAAAACGGATGCACAAGGGTATAGTACTGTTGTAAGCTTAGAGGTGAAAGATGGCGATTTATTATTGGATTATACGGATCCAGTTATTACAAAATCTTTTTTGCGTAGTGACAGCGGGATTAGTGATCAAGAAATAACACGTTGGCTCACCCCGCTTTCGGAGAAGGAAATTGAGAAGTTGGATAAAAAAGCTGAGATGAAAGATGTAATAGAGCTACGGAGTGGTATGACTCTTGATAAAAATAAGAGTTATAAAATTACGAGCGGAAAGGTCAACAATGTCGTTTTCCCTGATAACGAGAACTACACTCTTTATATTTTTAGCGGCGCTACCTTGGATTTAGCTTCTTCAGCCTCACCATTGACAAAAAACAGTCAAATTGTAGTTTTTCATGGAGGTCAGATAATTGGCTCTAAGGCTGTTCTGAAAATTGATGGAAATTCTCAATTGGTTAATATGGGTAAAGTAGATATTAATAGAATAGAAACTCTACCTTCGCCACATAGTTCAATTTATAATCATACGAATTCGGAAATTACTGTAAACTCAATGCATTTGAATGGAGGTGAACTTCATAATCATTGTTTGGTAAAGGTTGGTACTTTCTCTTTTGATGGATCTGCTTCCGGATTATATTTAAATCGGGGTTCTTCTGTAATTTCCGGGAATTTTATATATGGTTATGATACGAAAATATCGATGGCGGAACATTCCTTGTTTGAGACAGATGCGTTGAATCCTGCTCAAACAGGTCCTGTATCCTTAGTTGTAGAGGATGCGGATGCCAATCAATATGGAGATGGAAATAGTGCCAAATTGTTTAAGGTGAATGGTGTATTGGATTATACATCTGTTCAGATAACAGGCTTTTTCTGGAGTGATTTATATACTTATGCGCAAAGTGAAGTAAATTATTCAGCTAATAAGAATGGTGCGTTAAGAGTGGTTGGCAATAAATGCCCTGTAAATATATCCGGTGATTGTTTTGGCGATATCAATTACAGTAAAGATGAGCCTTTTACAGACGAATCCGAGACGCCTGAGTATAAACCTGAATATGATAAGACAGAAGCTTATGTCTATTTATTTGAAGACAATTGGCCTAATTTTGGTGACTATGATATGAATGACTTGGTTATGATTGTCAGCATCATGAATACGACAGAGGCTAGCAGTGAAGGTATTAATGCAAAAACTGTATATTTATCAACAAGTGTTAGGGCTGTAGGTGCAACGAAATCTTTATATGCTTTTGCGAAGATCCAAGGAACAGACAAGGTTATTAATTTATTGGAAGGAAAAGAGGCGCATGAGTTCATGAATAGCGAGCCAGGTCAAATAATAAATACATATAATAAGACTTGTGAAGCACGTGAAAGCTTGATAGAAGTAGATGTGAATGGCATGAGCGGAGTTGTGAATGCTAACAACTTAAACGTTTTTATTGTTTGGGGTGATCCTAATAAGAATAAAAAGAACGAGGTCCATATAGCTGGTTTTTTAGGGACGGAACAAGCAGCCACGGCCTTAACAAGTGATGAATATTATCGATATAAGTATAATGAGAATATTGATAATTCAACAGAGGAATTTAATAATATGATGTGGGGATTGATGATCCCTAAATCATCTTTTGATTCATATCCTAGAGAAGGTATTTCTATTATGGATGCATATCCTCAATTTATGAATTGGGCCAAGTCTGGAGGAAAAGATGTTTTGGATTGGTATACTTTAGGTGTCAATGATCTTCTTTACCAAGGAGATTCTGCTAAAGATAAGTGATCATAGCATCTAAATGATAATTTTATTTGTCGTAAACAGTAAATAGATTTAAGAATAAAAACGGATTGCGGGAACTTTATCCTTAGCAATCCGTTTTTCATTTCTATTAATCCAGCATCAAACTCATATAAGCCATCCTCCCCTGATAACCCATCAACTGTCGTGTTAGCGTTTGGTTATCCATTTGTTCCAAATCTTTTTTGGAGACAGGGCTTTCGTGTTGTTTGGATAGCCAGAGGTGGATCATGCGTTTCGTGTCGATGATGCGGGCCATACCCATAGGTAAGGTACCCGGAGGGGTGGGAGGGGTATTGACCGTCGCTTGCGATATGTTATTTTGCAGGGTAAGCTCTTGCAATAGTAATTCCTTGATCTCTTCCGAGTCGTAAAGAAGTTCCTTGATAAAAAGCTTTTTGTCGGACGGCGCTGTACCCGCCTCAAGAGGCAGTGCGAAAGCCATGCCAACCACCTTCTCGTTCTCGTCCAAGGCCGTGTACATCCCCCCGTTATCTAATTGCAGATCACGAAGTATCGTGATGAAATCATCCTGCGAGTGCAAGATACAGGAAGGGCGTTCACGTAATTTGCGGTTGAAATAAGCGAACAATTCGTCGGTTGTCGGTACCTCCGGTTGGATAACCGTTATCTTCGGGAGTTGAACCGGCGTATTCGGGCGGATATATGTCTCTACGGAATAATCGAATGCCTCGGTATAACCCTGTTCCCTATAATAGTCGAATAACCAAGGATCGGCAGGGATTAAGGCGGAGATAGCGATCTCACGCCGTTCCATTTCCTCGAATGTCTCTTGCAAGAGTTGTCGCATAAGCCCTTGCCCTCTTTCTTCCGGAGTCGTGCACGCCCCAGAGATATAGCCTACCGAGATCTCGGTACCCAAATAAGTCATCGTATGAGGAACTATCTGCAAGGCAGAAACTATTTTACCGTCCTTCTCGATGGTCATTGCGTTCTCGTCCTTGTAAACACGATCAAAATAAAGGCTGATAAATGCCTCGGAATCCCCGAAGCAGGTACGCCATAAGTTTACGATTTGTTGTTTCTTGTCCATAATTTATTTAGTTTGCGTAAGTTGCTTTTTTATTGCGGCACTCTTCTCTAATAGTATGGTAGGCTGATAAGAAAGCTTCGCTTGGCGCAACCCCGGTATGCCGAGATCCTCCTCCCGGTTCACGTAAGTATACTGTTCCGGAAGGTGAGAGGCGAACTCTTGGTTGATCACCGTATAGGCACCGTCAAAATTCACGTCCGCTTTTTCCACGTGTACTCCGAATGTATTATGGTTGATGGGGGCCCCGAAAGAGAAAGCGATAATCTCGTTATCCACCCGGAGAGCGCCACCGATCAGGCCTAGGCTGTCAAAATGATGCAAGGCATAGGTAAGGGAGCGACGTTCGTCATTAAGCTCTTCCTCGTCATTATCTCCATTGTTCGCCTTATACCATTTACATTCCAGTTTTAGGCATTGGGGGACGATATCCGGCGTGATAGGGACATACTCGTACGAATATTGTTTCTTGAAATTATTGATATGATTACGTTTGGATTGGTATTTCTTACCCCGTAAGGTCGCTAAATCCTCCCGTAAATAAATGTAATCGAAATAATCCCGTTCTGGGATATAAAAAAAGCTTCCGGGAAGTGCGCCTTCCAGTTGCTCCTTGGCGTCGGGGGTGATACCCAGCATACAGAGCGGATGTCCATATTTTAAGGAATCCTCTTCCAGCAAACGAACGGCACCCGCTAAATCTCCATCCCCGACAGGCATCATATAGGCGAAACGGCTCTTGTCCTCGATCATGAAACGGATTAATAAATAGCCATCCACGATAGCGAATTCACTGTCATATAAGAAACGCCAACTGCACATGTTCGCGAATGAGAAATCACAATTGCGATAATCGCTGGGAAATGTAAATGAGGTTATGATCTCTTTGTCTTCTAACCTAATCGGTTTAAACGGTATATCCATAAATTTTCTTGTACTGTTTTACAAACTGCAAATATAAAACTAAAATGCGTGTGCGAATGTTTAGAATGGGAATAATAAAGGTAATATAAATACCATAACGATTCCCATCACGATTTGTAAAGGCAACCCCACCTTTACATAGTCCATAAATGTATATTTTCCGGCGGACATAACGAGTGCGTTGGGTGGCGTAGAGAAGGGGGAGGCGAAGCACATGCTGGCACCTACCGTCACCGCCAGCAGGAACGGATAAGGGCTAACGTTGATGGCTATGGCGGATTGAAGGGCAATAGGGGCTACCAGTACCGCCGTGGCCGTGTTGCTGATAAACATGGTCAGTAGCGAGGTGGTGAAATAAATTCCGGCCATCAAGACGAGCGGTCCGTAATCGCCTAGTCCGCTCACCAATTTCTCCGAGATAAGATTGGAGGCGCCTGTCTTCTCTAAGGCTAGCGACATGGGTAACATGGCGGCGATCAAGACTACGCTTTCCCAATTAATCGTTTTATAAGCCTCTTCCACGTTACGGAAACATCCGGTTAATACCATCAATATTCCCGCTATGATTACCGCCGCTACCGGAGGAATCGGGATGAAGTCGAATACCATGGCGGCAATCATTAAGACCATGATCAAGGCGGCGACAGGGGCTTTATAATCCAGAGTGACTTTAGAGGCCTCTTCTAAGGGCTGGCCCAATACCACCCATTGCGATTGCTTCTGGCTCATGCGAGCGATACTGTCCCATGTGCCTTGTATTAGAAGGATATCGCCGGCATGCATCTTTATATCTTTTATATCATTCAGTATATATTCCCCTTTCCGTTGGATGCCTAAGATATTCACGGAATATTTATCCCTGAAACCAGAGTCCTTTACCACCTTATTTATCAATTTCGAGTCGGGCATTAATAAGACCTCGGCGATACCGATCTCCCGAACGCTCAGCTTTTCAACTTCCGCCCCTTCAACATATTCGGATACGTGGGTATCCGTAAGCTCCAGATTCTGTTCTTTGGCGAATTGGTTTACTTTCTCGAACGGGCCGAACACATAGAGGATATCGTTCTCCTGTAATTCCGTATGTGGGCCGGCTAAGGACTGGTCTACGGTTTTAAGGAAACGTCCTTGAGAGGACGACTGCCGGCGTATCTCCAGAATGGAGAGATTATAAGCCTGCGTAATATTTAATTCTTGCAATTTTTTCCCTCCGATCCGGGAACCGGGCCTGATCTGTATCCGATATAGATTATCCGATAATTGGTATTTCTTGGCTAACTCTTTTGGGGAGTGCCCGGTTGTAGTCTTCGTGTCTTTGCCATCCTCCTTTTTTACCAAGAAGAATTTGCTTAGGGGAATCAAGACGACCAAGCCGATAAGCACACAAATAACCCCGATAGGCGTAAACGAGAAAAACGATAGATCCGTGAATCCGGCGTTGGATAGCACCTCATCTACCACGAGGTTCGGAGGCGTACCGATCAGCGTGGCCATTCCGCCCATGCTACTAGCGAAAGCCAAGGGCATCAAGAACCTCCCGGGACTGATATTGGCGCTTGCCGCCATGCTCACTACGATCGGAAGCATGAGGGCCACGGTACCCGTATTACTGACGAACGCCCCGATAAAAGCGGTGACCATCATGATCAATATGAATAATTTCAATTCGCTTTTTCCCGCTAGACGGAGTATCTTGCTGCTGATCATCTTGGCCAATCCCGTTTTAAAGATAGCTCCTCCTACGACAAATAACCCGACCATCATGATGACGATAGGATTGGAGAAGCCGGAAAGCGCTTCTTCGGGTGTAAGTATGTTGCATACGATTAATAAGACGAGGGCGCATAGAGCGGCAAGATCGGAACGTAATTTTCCATTAACAAAGAAAACGGCTGATAGGGCCAGTATTATAAGTGTTGTGATCATAGGGTATAAATATTATAGGTAAAGAACAAAAAATAGGGGGTATTTGTTCGTTATTTTCTTGTTTCGGGAAAAATGGCTAAACTTATAGGTTGAACAGCCATTTTGTAAAATAGGGGCTGGAGCTATTTTTGCGATATGAAATTCGCAACAATTAGGTTAAAACGAATGTTATTTTAATGTCTAACGAAAAGAAGATAAATCAGAGATGAAAAAGTACGACGCGATTATTATTGGTTTTGGGAAAGGTGGAAAAACCTTGGCGGCGGATTTGGCCAACCATGGATGGAATGTAGCTGTGGTGGAGCGTTCGACGGGTATGTACGGAGGTACTTGTATCAATATCGGCTGTATACCGACGAAAGCGCTTGTACATTACGCTCAAGTGACAGGGTATCGCAGACCTTCTACCTTCGAGCAATATGCGGAGGAGTTTAAACAGGCTATCCTCGCCAAGGAGAAACTGACCTCTTTGCTTCGTGAGAAGAATTTCAAGAATCTGGATGATCGGGAGACCGTAACGGTCTATACCGGAGAGGCTTCTTTTCGTTCCCCTTATGAGATTGTCGTGAAAACGGATACGGACTCTTTCTTGCTGGAAGGCGAGAAGATATTCATCAATACCGGAGCCACGACGATTATTCCTACGATATGCGGTATCGAGGATAATCCTTACGTATATACAAGTACTTCCATTATGGAACTGGAGAAACTGCCACGGCATCTGGTTATTGTCGGAGGCGGATATATCGGGCTGGAATTCGCTTCCATGTTCGCCGGTTTTGGATCGAAGGTAACGATCTTGGAGGCTGGGGAGGTGTTCATTCCTCGTGAGGACCGGGACATCGCCGATTCGGTGAAGTCCACGCTAGAGAAAAAAGGGATCACCATTCATTTGAATACGGTCGTGCAGACGATCGAGCAGGATGCCGAGCGGGCTACGGTGATCTGCCGTAACGCTATCTCGGGAGATACCTTGCGGCTGGATGCCGAGGCGGTGCTTTTGGCTACCGGCCGTAAACCGAATACGGAAAGCCTAAATCTGCAAGCCGCCGGAATACGGACGACTAATCGTGGCGCTATCGAGGTGGATAGTAAGTTGCGTACCAATATCCCTAATATCTGGGCGATCGGGGATGTACATGGCGGATTACAATTTACCTATCTGTCTTTGGATGATTACCGTATTATCCGGGAAGAGCTGTTTGGTAATGGTTTCCGGAGCTTGGACGATCGGGAAGCAGTGGCTTATTCCGTATTCATCGATCCTCCGTTGGCCCATGTCGGGTTGAACGAGACGCAAGCCCGTAAGATGGAGAAAAATATAAAGGTGGCCAGCCTGCCCGCCGCCGCCATGCCTCGTACCCGTACCATCGAGCAGACGGATGGCTTACTGAAAGCCGTGGTAGATGCGGATACCGGGAAGATCCTAGGATGTACCTTATTCTGCGCCGAGTCCAGCGAAGTCATAAATACGGTTAGCTTGGCGATGCGTCTCGGGCAAGATTACACGTTCCTCCGGGATTCGATATTCACCCATCCGTCGATGAGTGAGGCTTTAAATGATCTATTTGGATTAATAAAATAAAAACATAAATATGAAAACATCAAATATTGGATTAATCGGCTTGGCCGTGATGGGAGAAAACCTTGCGTTGAACATGGAAAGCAAGGGGTTCGCCGTATCCGTTTATAATCGTACAGCGCCGGGAGAGGAAGGCGTGGTAGACCGCTTCATGAGCGGTCGTGGAAAAGGAAAGAATTTTATAGGAACCCATACGATACAGGAATTTGTCGAGTCTATCGAGCGTCCTCGCAAGATCATGCTGATGGTAAAAGCGGGTGCCCCGGTGGATGAGCTGATGGCTCAATTGATTCCTTACTTATCACCCGGTGACGTGATTATCGATGGTGGCAACTCGGACTTCCATGATACGGAACGCCGGGTGAAGGAGATGGAGGCGTATGGGATGTACTTCGTAGGTACCGGAATCTCCGGAGGCGAGATCGGTGCCTTGTACGGACCTTCCGTGATGCCGGGTGGTTCGCCTGCCGCTTGGCCTTTGGTGAAGGATGTCTTGCAAAGCATCGCCGCCAAGCTGGACGACGGGACGCCTTGTTGCCAATGGATTGGTCCGGGTGGAGCCGGCCATTTCGTGAAAATGGTACACAATGGTATCGAGTATGGAGATATGCAGTTGATTTCCGAGGCGTATTCCTTATTGAAGAATCGTCTGGATCTGGACAATGAGGCCTTGGCTCGTATCTTTGAGGATTGGAACACGGGAGAGCTGGATAGCTACCTGATCGGTATTACGGCCGATATTCTCCGCTTCAAGGACGAGGCGGGGGAGGGCTACCTGCTAGATAAG
>OGOJ01001262.1_pt1 | contig 19602 bp, 20 predicted proteins | sample 1552601 | NCBI WGS metagenome assembly OGOJ01 (sample SAMEA2580184, study PRJEB22360) | human gut metagenome | biome: human gut; feature: human-associated habitat; material: faeces | place: Denmark | collected 2008/2010
ACAATCCTCTCCGGGAGCCATAGCGGTAAATGGTGCGATTGTTGTAGGTTATAAACTAGCAGGAGCTGTAGGAACTTTTGTGGCAATTTTGGGGACCGTGCTGCCTCCTTTTGTCATTTTATCAGTAATATCTATATTTTATAATGCTTTCAGAAATAATTGGCTGATCAGTCAGCTGTTGGAGGGAATGCAGGCAGGAGTTGGTGCAGTGATAGCTTCTGTTACGGTGGATATGGGGCTGCCTATTATTAAGGAAAAGGATCCTTTATCTCTGGTCATTATGGTGGGAGCGTTTATTGTAGCATGCGTGTTTAGCATAAATGTAGTGTACATTGTGCTAACGTGCGGAATAATTGGTGTAATACGTACACTTCTTTCAAAAAGGAGAAGCGGAAAATGATATATTTACAATTATTCTGGAGCTTTATTCAGATTGGGATGTTCAGCTTTGGTGGTGGATATGCCGCCATGCCCTTGATTCAGGGACAGGTAGTCACTGACCATGGATGGCTGACTATGTCAGAGTTTACGGATCTTATTACGATATCACAGATGACACCGGGGCCGATTGCGGTTAATTCTGCAACCTTTGTAGGACTGAAGATTGCAGGTATACCTGGGGCAGTAGTAGCAACACTTGGATGTATTTTGCCGTCCTGTATTATTGTGACAGTGTTGGCAAAATTGTACTTGAAATACCGGAGTATGGATATGCTACAGGGAGTATTGTGTTCACTTCGTCCGGCAGTAGTGGCGATGATTGCATCAGCTGGAATTTTGATTCTTATGACGGCCTTCTGGGGAAGCAATACGATAACTTTTACTGGAACAAAATGGGTCATGGTATTGATTTTTGCCATATGTGTAGTTATACTGCGAAAAACAAAGATGAATCCTATCTGGGTTATGGTATTGGCCGGGGTAATTAAAGTGTTTGTATCACTTGTATAAGGCGAAAGACAGGAGAACAATATGCCACCAATTAGTGTACTGATAAAACCCTCGTCGGGAATGTGCAATATGAAATGCGATTATTGCTTTTATTGCGATGAAATGAAAAAAAGGATGCGGGAATCCTATGGATTCATGACAGAGCAGACACTTAAGAATGTTATTCGTAAAACAATGTTTCATGCGGAAGGCATGATAAGCTATGCGTATCAAGGTGGTGAACCGACTTTACGTGGAATTGCGTTTTACGAAAAAGCGATGGAATATCAAAGACATTACAATAAGTGCGGAATACGTGTAAATAATGCGATGCAGACGAATGGGTACTTGATAGATGATGAATGGTGCAAATTTTTTAGGGAGAATCATTTTTTGATTGGCCTTTCGGTAGATGGTACGAAGCAGATACATGACCTTTATCGTCATGGCAGAAGAGGGGAACCGACATTTGACAGGATTAAGAAGGCAGCGGAACTTATGGATCAATATGGTGTGGATTACAATATTCTCACAGTAGTAACACAAAAAACGGCCGGTCACGCAGCGGAAATTTATAATTATTATAAGGAACAGGGATGGAAATATCAACAGTATATTGCATGTCTGGATCCTTTGGGAGAAGACAGAGGGAAGACACCATATGCTTTAAATCCTGAACAATACGGGATGTTTTTGACGGAATTGTTCAACTTATGGTATGAGGACTGGAAAAAGGGTGAACAACCGTATATAAGACAGTTCGAAAATTATATAGGGATTCTTTTAGGCTATCAGCCGGAATCGTGTGAGCAAAGAGGAAGCTGTGGTATACAGAATGTTGTGGAAGCAGATGGAAGTGTGTACCCTTGTGATTTTTATGCGTTAGACGAATATAAACTAGGTAACTTTAACTGCAATCGTTTGGAAGAAATTGATAAGAAAAGAAAAGAAATTGCATTTGTGGAACAGTCTCAAATAGTGGCAGAAAATTGTAAAAATTGCAAATTCTATAAAATATGTAAAGGAGGATGCCGAAGAAATAAGGATTTTAATGCCATGAATGGAGAATATGAAAATTATTTTTGCAAAAGTTATCGAATATTTTTTGATATATGTCTGGAAAGAATGATTCAGATAGTTGAAATAATTAAAAATCAAAAAGGATAAATGCAGAAAATGGACAAATATAAAGCGAGGTATAAGATGAAAGCAGATATCAGATGGCTAGATGATCCAGAAATATACCAAGTAAACCGAATGGATGCACATAGCGACTATGGGAACCACATGTAGGTAGATGCATTACGGAAAAAGAAATGCTTTTAGATCTGGAATATTTTCAAAAGAATCATATTAATGCGGTAAGGACAAGTCATTATCCTAATCAAATTCCTTTTTATTATATGTGCGATGAGATGGGGATCTATATGATGGCGGAAACAAATCTGGAAAGTCATGGCTCATGGCAAAAAATGGGAGCAATAGAACCGTCCTATAATGTTCCGGGATCATTGCCTCAGTGGAAAGAAGCTGTACTGGATAGGGCTAAAAGCAATTATGAAACTTTTAAAAAATCATACTTCTATATTGTTCTGGTCTTTGGGAAATGAGTCAGTATTTATAACTTAATTCTGTGTCATCAAACTGAAATTCATATTGAAACGTTGCCGCATCCTCTTTAGAATCTGCATTAAGTAAAATTCCATTACCTGTATATCTTATTATACCGAACATTGTTAAAGTAATATTCAGAAGTGCTTTTCCCAGATTCGTCTTTCCAGTTGCATTGCACCCATAAATTAACATTTTTCCAATAACACCATCCGAAAGACAATCTGTATTAAACTGATAACCTGCAATATTTTCAAAATCTATTGTAATTTCATCTTTAAAGTTTTTATAATTTTTCAAGGTGAACCTTTTAAGCATATCTTATACCATCCTTCACAAAAGCACTAATGAGTAATCTCCTATGCTTACAGTATAACCAAATTTTAGCTTCTCTGCAGTAATATGGTGTAAAAAAATTACGGCATATTGCAACTTAAAATTACAATACATCCACAGAAATATTTGCTTTCTTCTGGCGGCATATAAGCAAAAAGAGCATTTCCCTAGCGGAAGTGCTCTTTTGCAAACTCCATGTCCTGTACCAGTTCCAGCGTTCCCAGATATTGCTCCTGCTTATCCCGGACGGCATAATAAGTCACTAAGAAAGTCCGGCCGTCCTTGTCCATCCAGACTGGTACCTGGTCCAGATTCCCTGCACGGAATTCTCCGATAATGCGGCGAACCCGTTCTTCGATCTTAGGCGGGTGACAGGTGAAGACCTCCCGGCCCAATGCCATACCGGGACGCTTGAATACCTTGGGACCTTCGTTGAAGTAGCGATTGATATTATCGATATCTACGAAAGAGATCTCCAAAGGAATCGTATTCAACATGGCGGTCAGCTGCGACAGAGTCAGACTGCCGCCGGGGAGGTGGATTCTGGTCTCACTACCTGTAAAAGCGTGTTCCGCAGACATGGTGTCAGCCGTAGAGGCAGTGTCGGTCAGATGTGCTTCCGCAGCCTCCCAACTATCACCCCGGATACCGAAGCATTCCGCATAATCTTTGGCATCCCGGTAAATGTGATACCATTCCTCCTCCGAGAAATTCAGTGCGCAGTTGGGGAAGAGGATATTGGATTCCTTGTAGATCATTTCTTCCATGCGGTTTAATACGGCATTCAAACGTTGTTTCCATGCATCGGTTTCTTTTTGGTGTTTTTGTTTTGCAAGCGCATTCAGTTCATCCCGGATCTCATCATCCACTGTCCACATGACTGCAGAGGGGCCGCTGATCCCATATTGCACCTTCAAATGTGGATAAAGTAAGTCTCCCTTCCGGGCATAGTGGATAGCAATCTGGCGCAGCTCGTCAAGCAGTTCATTGGAAATTCCATTATTTTCCAATGCCTGCCTCGCACGGGCAATCAGCTTTTCCAGTGCTGCATTTTCCAGCGTAAAAGTTTGCAGGGGATGTCCGGAGATCTGGATCAGGGCGGCAGCAGCGGAGAGCCGTTGGTCCTGTATGTCCTTAGCGTGCAATTTCTGGGCATCTGTCGCGGAACCATGGAACAGGGCGGAATGCACATCACAGAGCCGCTGCAATTCTTCGATGGAAGTACCCTCCCGTAGCAGCTCCTGTTCGGCCTGCATAATTGCGGAAGGATCCACATCCTTACATTCCCGGACGAAATCCGCCTGGACACTTTCCAGAGTTTCTCCGTGATTCAAACGTTGTAAGTAAGACTTGATCTGATCTTTCATATAAAAATTCCTCCGGAATCAGTATGCCCCGGAGGAAAGTTTGTTATTCTTTTATTTTTATGATTAATCATCGTAGAGTGTTTTGATAAATTCGCAATCCACTACCAACACATAGAAAACCGAGCCATAATGTTCACTCTCCACGATACGCCCATAATCCAGAACCGTCTTATAAGTTCCATCTTTGACAGCAAGTCGGTATTTGACATAATCATTGTATCCGTTCATGCCGGATTCTATCTGCTGCCAGATGCTTTCTTCTACCTGTGTCAGATCTTCAGGATGCACCAGATTACGGAATTGATGTTTCGTAAAATGCATAAAATCATCCAGATCCGTACATCCTGTCAGCTGAAGCATTTCCTGATTAGCATACAGGATGCGTTCATCCTCCTTTTCGGCCCGGTAGATGAAAAAGGCACCCGGCAGGTTGTCAGAAATATCCGATAATGAAAAACCAAGCTGTGTCCGTTTCGAATTGTGGAAATCCGGCCGGTAGGCCAAAGCACCATGTTTTCCCTGTAATTTTACCTCATAGAGTGCAATGTCAGCATAACGGAGAATGTCAGAGACTTTTTCTGCGTTGGCGGGGTATTCCGCATAGCCCAGGGAAATGCTGTAATTGTGTTCGACGCCTTTGGCTGAAAAAGAGCGGGAAGCCTTGCTGAAAGCGTCTATCATTGGGGCAGCCTCTTCTGCACTGCAATCCTTCAGGATAATACAGAACTCATCACCGCCATTTCTGGCAATAATGGAATTATCCGGAAAAGCCTGCACTAAGGATTGTGAAAGCTGCAATAGAACCTGATCACCGATAGTATGACCATAGACATCATTGATAAATTTAAAATTATCCACGTCAAGTAATATACCGACACAGTTTTTCTGCTTGTTTCCCTCCAGATACTCCTCCAGCTGCAAATTAAATCCGTTACGATTTAAGAGACCGGTCATAGAATCCGTCAGAGAGAGTCTGCGAAATTTTTTGCGTTGCTCGTCAACGAATAGTATAGATATCGTTAGAACCACCAGTAGTAGAATCACTGCAATGCCACATAATACTATCAGTTGTAAAAGTGTGTCATTCTTCCAGCCACCGGTGGGCATGACTTCCAGCCTCCAGCTACAGCCTCCCAGAGTAAAATCATAAGAGACGGGATCCATCAGAGTCTCCTCCGACTGGTCTACCACGGTATATTCATCGGTCAGAGGTGAGATGGTCTTCGATAGCCGGTATTGATAACCGAAATCGGTTAAGGCATCAGCGGAATGCTGAAAAATATCAGGAACCTTGATGATAACCATAGTCATGCCCCAAAAATATGGAGTACCCTTCTCATCCTGTAAAAAAACTGGATTACGGATCGAAAGGACGTGTCCTCCCTGCTCCAGCTCGAAAGGACCATGTATGATAAGCACATCATTAGCAATGCTGTAATTTACGGTCTCTCCGCGGTATTTGTCATGGATCAGGTCTATTTTACCTGCTTCGTTGCCTTCGGCGGGATAGATATCTGTTACGATGCCCCCGGGAGCCACTTGGATGCTCCGGACGTAATCTGCCATCATTCTGTCCGCAATGATATCAAATTTGTCGATTCTGCCGTCCGTACTGATCAGAATCTGCTCCAGTGTATCCGTGATATTGATACCGGCATTGAGATCTGCGATCATGCTATCACCGTAGGTTACAGCATTTAGTTCCGCAAGAGTGCGGATGTGCCTGGAGTCGTTCTGCTGTACCGCATGAGCGATCATATATAAGACAATACTGCCGATAAGAAGTATCCATAACGGCAGCAGCCATTTGGTATGAGAAAATTTAACTTTCTTCCGTGTCATAGTGCTATGCTTCCTTCGTATGTGTTGGCAAAGTGATTTAAATTTAATTATAGCATTTTGACGTTTTTTTGTATAGACATGAGAAGATATTTCATTCCGCTTCGGTCCGTGCTAAACATGTGCCATTGGCACATGGCACCCTACCCTCTACTCGCATATCGAGGGATTATCATACCACTTTTATGCTCATATCGGGGCGGGTCATAAGTATTTTAGTATCATAAAAAAGAATAGAAATGTGGTACAATACCTAGGGAAAGATAATTAGTTACGAAAGAATATGTTTAGGAAGCATGCATAAAAGATTATTGGGAATATCAGCTGGACAAGGAGAAGGGCAATAAGGTAATATATTATTGCATGCCGGAACGGAAAAGGAGGATTCCTCCGACGGAAGGAATCGTCTGCGGAATGGAGATTAGTATGGAATATATATCAGATGTACAGGCAAAACAGATGATCTTAGAGGTAGGCCGCAGAATGTATCAGGGCGGCTTCGTGGCAGCGAACGACGGGAATATCTCCTGTAAAGTCGGAGATAATGAGATCTGGGCAACACCTACGGGAGTTTCTAAGGGATTTATGACAGAGGATATGCTGGTGAAGCTGGATCTGGACGGGAATGTGTTGGAGGGAACGCACAAGCCTTCCAGCGAGATCAAGATGCACCTCAGAGTATTCAAGGAGAACCCGAAGGTACAGGGCGTGGTACATGCACATCCTCTGACGGCGACGGCGTTTGCCTGTGCGGGCATCAGTCTGGAAGAACCGGTGCTGATGGAAGGGGTTCTGTCCTTGGGCTGTGTGCCGCTAGTGCATTTTGCCCTGCCCGGCACAGAGGAAGTGCCGGAAGCGGTGGCACCCTATTGCCGGGAATACAATGCTGTACTGTTAGCAAACCATGGCGCACTGACCTGGGGAGATAACCTCATGCAGGCATATTACCGCATGGAGACCACGGAATATTATGCGAAGATCCTGATGATGAACAACTTTATCTTAGGGAAGAAGACGTTGTTGTCCCAGGGACAGATCGACGATATTATCAGGATCCGTGCAGGATGGGGCATCATCACGGGCGGCAGACCCATCGGACCGGAGGGCGCGCAGAACCTGGAGGATATCTGCATCTCCCGGAAGCGGTGATTTGTTTTTCCGGGCATATTAGCGCGATAGCACGAATTCGTAAGCTTATGATAGAAGGTCATGTTAGAGACTTTTGCGAAAGCAACCTCTAACAGGGCCTTCTTTTTGTGCTTTATTTGTGCAATTGCATAGAAGCAGGCAGGGGGAAAGCTTCTACAGGACACAGATTTTTCACAGAGTGAACACTTTTTCAATACAAAATCCAACTATACTTGAGAAAACAATGGAATTTGGACGGAATAGCAATCGGAGGTTTGCCGTGAAGAACAAAGAGATCAAGCAGATAATTTTTTCCCAAAAGAAAAACAAAAAATGGATCATCGTTGCGCTGGTACTGGTACTTACGCTGGGTGGCGGTTCTCTGGCAGCAGTGGTGGTATTACATAGAAACGGCAATCGGTCAGAATTATCCATGCCGGGTAATATGGCGGGGCTGAGCTTCACGGAGGATATGACTGCTGCGTCAGGTGTTACCAATGTCGGTATCACGGAAGAGACCTTCGATGTGGAAAATCTGACGGCAGAGCTAGAGATCGAGGAAGTCTATGCGGTCTCCGGGGAGGAGGTAACGGCAGGAGATAAGATTTTAAAGCTTACGGAGGACAGTGTGGAGGAAGCCAGAAAGGAACTGGAGAGAGCGCTGGAAGATGCGGAGCTTGCGTATCGCACCGGAGCTATCGAATATGAGCAGAACCTGATCACAGCGGAGTATACGAGAGACAGTGCCATCCTCACCGGACAGCAGGCGAAGGACGTTTATGATGAGACCGTAGCAAGTCTGCAGAGTGCTGTGACCAGGGCGGAAGAGGAATTGCAGGATGCCGAGGATGACATAGCGGAATATGAGTCTTACGTTAATGACGGTTCCTATAAGAGTTATTTCAAGGTAGATGAATATCAGGCAATCTATGATGAGAACCTGAAAGCACTGACGGACAAGATGGACGAATGGGGTATCAGTTGGTCGCAGGTCACAGGCGGTGGAGGTTCGGTACAGATCGGTGGCGGAGCCGGCGCTAATATGCAGAGCGGCGGAACTTCCAACGCCAGCATTTTAGCTTCTCTTTACAGTATTCTGGAACAAAATCTGAAAGATTTGGAGGAAGCAGAGGATAAATATGAGGATGCATTAACTAATGCTGCTTTTGAATTACAAACTTTGCAGTTAAAGCTTTCCAGTCTCCAACAGGCCGTCACGGAGGCGAAGGAAAATTATGAGATCCAGCAGGCGCAGGCAAAGCTGACCTATGAGACTTCCCTGTCCGGCGCAGAACGGGCAGAGAGTGATTATAATACTACGGTGGAAAAAGCTAAGTCCGATCTGGCAGCTCTGAAAAGTACTTATGAAGATGCCAAAGAGAATCTGGAACTGTTTGAAAGCAGCGTAGGTGACGGATATTTCTATGCGTCCGAGGATGGTACGATCCTGCGGACCATGGTACGGGCGGAGCAGACTCTGACTTCCGATGCAGTCGTATTCGTTTACAGCAATCCGAAGGAGCTGACGGTCACCGTATCGGTAGATCAGTCGGATATTACAAAACTGACTGTAGGCGACAGTGCTTATGTGCAGTCCTCCGCAGGCAGCGGATATACCGGTGTGATCACAGCCATCGATCCGGTATCCTCGTCTGACAGCCGTACCAGTGTCACTTACAGCGTGACGGTACAGATCAACGTGGAAGATGAGGAGGACAGCTTAAGTGCCAACGAATCCGTTACCGTAGTCTTCGGCATGACGGAGGAAGAGATCAAGCAGTTACAGCAGAGACAGAGTATGCAGGGAGGACAGACACAGTCATGAAATTAAAAAGACCACATTTTGAAAAACTGAAATCCCTCACGAAGAAGCAGAAAAAGTTGATCCTGGCGGGGATCGCACTGTTTCTGCTGATCCTGGCAGCCTGTTATACCGTGTTTATTGCACCGTTACTTCAGAAAGAACAGTGGATCTACAAGGAAGAGACGGTGGAGCGTGGTACTTTAAAGGTAGGTGTTACTGAGAGCGGCTCTCTGGAATACAACACAAAATCCATAGATTACGATCTGGATCTGGATGTCAGTGACGATGACGAGGATGACAGCGACGAGGATGACGATGATGTCGTACAGAAATATCTGAAGATAGAAAAGATCTATGCTGCCAGCGGGCAGCGTGTCACCGAAGGCGAGGAACTGCTGAAATTCACGGAAGACAGCGTGGAGGCAGTTCGGGCATTGTTGCAGAATGCGGTAGTGGAGGCGCAGGCAGACTATGCGGAGGCAGAGAGTACTTATGAATTGTCCTTGCTGGAAGCCCAGACCGATTACGATACCCAGAAGATCAGTGCTTCCTATGCGGCATCTATCCGCAATACTTCCGGTACGAGCGTGACGAAGAATGTGGCATCCCTGCAGGTGCAGCTGGAGCAGAAGCAGGCGAATACCGCATCTTTGCAGGAGAAACTGACGCAAGCACAGGAAGATTATCAGGATGCATTGGAGACCTACGAAGCGGCAAAGGAAGGCTATGAAGGTGCCGGAACCGATAATACAGTGAATTTCATGACAATACAGAACGGTTATCTCAGCGCAAGAACAAAATATCAACAGGCAAAAGCGGCGCTGACTCAGGCGGAAACAGCGGTAACGGACAATGAAAGTGCCATCACCGATCTGGAGAATCAGCTGGCGGCAGCCAGGGCGAAGCAAACTATTGACAAGCTGGATACGGAAGAGACCTATCAGGAGGCCGTGATCAACGGACAGAATGCCCAGACTACCTACAACGCTACCGTGGAAGATCTGAAGGAGACCTTACAGGAAGCGGAAGAGACGAAAGAAAAACGGGAAGAACAGTTACAGGCCTTTGAAGCTTTCATCGGAAGTGATGGTATTCTCTATGCCGCAGAGGATGGTGTGATCACAGAGGTCAGCTACGAAGCGGGAGACCGTCTGACGACGACAGGAGCTCTGTTTTCCTATGCAACGTCGGATGACATGAGAATCTCCGTGGATGTGACCCAGGAGGATATTGTGGACCTGCAGGTGGGAGATGCGGTAGATATCACCTTTACGGCATACCCGGAGGATTCCTATACCGGAAGCATTCTCTCCATCAATACCACGGCTACTTCTGATTACAGCAACACGGTAAGCTACACTGTGGAGATCAGCGTGGAAGGTGAACTGGAGCAGCTCTACGGCGGCATGACGGCAGATGTGATCTTCGTTACCGAAGAAAAGGAAGATGTCCTCTATGTATCCCGTAAGGCGATCGTAGAAGAGAACGGCAAGACCTATGTCTATCGTAAGACAGCACTGGGTGGCAGGGAACTGGCAGAGGTAGAGACCGGCATTACCAACGGTGTGGACATTGAGATCCTGTCAGGACTGGAAGAGGGCGATACCATCTACCTGGCAAGTAAGGTCAGCTCCGAGGCAGAAGTCAAGAGTACGGAGGAGACTGCTGATTCCGGCAGCAGTTCTGATACCGCAGTCGGCAGTGATACGGAGTTCGAGATGTCGGAGGATATGCAGATGCCGGGAGGCGGTGACATGCCCCAGGGTGGTCACAGGGGTGGTAATTCCGGCACCTTCGGCGGCGGAATTCCGGGCGGTCACGGAGGACAATAAATCAGGCGGATGGAGCAAATGTTGAGAAGCAGACAGGAATGATTGGGAACAGTTATGAAGCAGAATGAAAATGGGAAAAAGATCAAAGAAAATATAAGAAATCAAATGTGCCGGATCGGATCATGGAAAAGCTGGTCGAAAAGGCGCAAGCTCACCACAGGTGTCTGTGGTGTCTGTGTGATCGCTGTAGTGGCTGGTGCCATTGGTCTCTCCGGTGGTTCCGACACAGAAGTCATTTATAAAGAGACTACGGTAAAATACGGTACACTGGTCAAAGGTGTGACGGAGAGCGGCTCTGTGGACATCGGTACGGTGGATCAGACCTTTGATCTGGATATGAGTGCCCTACAGAGAACGGATACCTCCGGCAGCAGTTCCTCCGGTAGTACTGCCGGCAGCAGCTCTGGTTCCGGTGGATTTGGCGGCATGAGTGCTTCTGGCGGCGGAGCTCAGGGAGGCTTAGACATGTTTGGTCAGATCTTCAATATGGGCGGCAGCAGCTCCGGCAGCAATGGTGACGATTCTACCCTGACCGTGGCAGAGGTAGTGGTCTCCGTGGGGCAGCAGGTGTCCGAGGGAGATCCCCTGTACCTGCTGGAAGAAGACAGTGTCTCCGACCTGGAAGACGAACTGCAGTCTAACGTAGAGAAAGCAAAAGCGGATCTGGAGGCGGTGGAAGCCGACCAGACCCTGTCAAAACAACAGGCAAAATACACTTATGACAGCAGCACTGCTTACGGCAGTTATATTGATACCGAGTACAGTACTACATTGCAGGAGCTTCAGAATACGGTAGATTCTGCGGAGAGCACACTGGAGCAGGCGAAGAGCAGCCTGGAAGATTACCGGGCACAGCTGGAGGAAGTAACGGCAGCCTATGAGGATGCGGCACAGGTATTGTCGAACTGTAAATACAGCCTGAACAGTACCGACGCAGCAGATGATACTTACGGATATGTCTATTATGCGCAGCTGACGGAGCAGGCACAGTCCACGGCAGATTCCCTGGAGCAGCAGAAGGAAGAGCTGGAACAGAGAGTAGAGCAGGCGGAGGAAAATGTAACCACAGCCGAGACCGCTTATAATAAAGCAAAACGGGAACTGGAGCAGGGGAAGCTGACCGCAGCCGAGACCCAAAAACTGCGGACGCTGGCTTACAATACCGCACAGGAGACCTATGACATTGCACTGGGGTATCTTGCGCAGGAATTGTCCGATCAGCAGGAAACCTATAATGAGACACTGGAAAAATGGAATGAGTTCAGCACTTATATCGATGGTAATGCAGTATGTGCAAGATACAACGGCGTCATCACCGGCGTGGAGCTGGAGGCCGGAGACAAGATCAGTACCGGAACCTCTCTGGTTACCTTATACGATATGGACGAAATGACCATGACGGTAACAGTGGATGAAGATGACATGACGGATATCTCTCTGGGATCTGCGGCGAATATTGCATTGACGGCATATCCGGAAGATATCTTTACGGCAAAGGTGACGGCTATCGGAGATGCGACATCGGATTCCAGTGGAAACATAACTTATGACGTAACTGTCACATTAGAAGGGGATGTCTCCGGACTGTTCCAGGGCATGACAGGAGATGTGACTTTCGTTACGGAACAAACGGAAGAAGTGCTGTATGTCTCACGCAGAGCCATTATCACAGAGGATGACAAGACTTATGTAAAAGTGAAGACTGCAGATGGCAGCATTGTGAGAAAAGAAATAACGACAGGGCTGTCAGATGGTTCTAATGTGGAGATCTCCGGAGATATTGCAGAAGGAGATACCGTATTGATCGAAAGCAGCATTACGAAGTAGAGCGGAGACCTGTGGGAAAGTAAGGTCAATGGAAGGGAAGAAGTAGAATATGAGATTATCCGAAATATTGCGTCTGGTGTGGCTGAACCTGTCACAGAATAAATTCAAAGTGATCCTGACTTCCATCGGTATCGTTGTGGGATCCGCCACCATAATGCTGGTGCTGGCGATAGGTACCGGTGGAAAAGAAGAAGTGGCGGAGCAGTTCAAGAACCTGAATGCCGGAGCCATTGATATTTCCTGCGACAGCAGTGACAGCGGTGGTTTTAGCTTTGAAATGCCGGGCGGTGGAGGAAGCGTTACCGTCACAAATATGGGCGGAGGTCCCGGAGGAGGTTCCGGCGGCGGTATGTCCGGTGGTCCCGGCGGGGGAATGGATTTCGGCGGATTTTTCGGATTCGGACAGGAGGAAGAGAGCGAAGCCGTGACATTGACCAGTGAAGACGGTGATGATCTGGCAACTTTTGTATCGGGAATCTCTGCAACTACGATCTCTTATTCCACTACAGCATCGGTGGAGGGAGGCGATATGACCTCTGCTTCCTATTACACCATTGCCGGTGTGGAGGACAATTATGCCACCATCAGTAATCTGGAAATGGCCATCGGGGATTTCCTTACAGAAGAAAACAACGAGAGCAAGGAAAAGGTGTGCGTACTGGGTGCCACCGTGGCAAAGGAAATTTTTGGAAGCGCCTACGATGCCTATGACGGTACAGTCTATATTGATGGCCGTCCCTATATAGTGTCAGGGGTACTATCCGAGATGGGAACTGTGGCATCCGGCATCAGCCCGGATACGGCGATCTATGTACCTTACGAAACCGGCATCAAATACATTACCGGTACGAGCATTAGTCCAACCATTACCGTGGTCGCAGAAGATGCGAATCAGGTGGACACTGTAATGACAGGGGTGGAGAGTGCTTTAAAAGAAAGTTATCCCAACACCACATTTACCATCAGCGATGCCGGAAGCAAGATGGAGGCAGCCTCCGCTTCCAATGAGACTTTGACATTACTGCTGATCTCTATGGCCGTGATCGTATTTATCGTTGGCGGTATCGGTATTATGAATGTGCTGTTTGTATCCATCAAGGAGCGTACCAACGAGATCGGTATTCTGAAAGCACTGGGCTGTTCCCGGAAGGATATCCTGTTGGAGTTTTTATTGGAGGCAAGCTTTACCAGTCTGGTAGGAGCCGTAATAGGGGTGCTGGTGGCTCTTGGAATTACGCCATTCGTGCAGCTGTTCAATGTGAGAGTGTCCCTGTCGGTACAGGGTGCAGTATTGTCGCTGTTGTTTGGTGTCTTCACCGGAAGTATCTTTGGCTTCTATCCGGCGTATAAGGCATCGAGACTGATCCCCGTAGAAGCTTTAAATCAGGAGTAGTGCGAAAGGTGTAAGGATTATGATGGAAAACGCAATGATCACCATGAAAAAAATAAATAAAGGCTATATGCTGGGAGAGGAGCGTCTACCGATCCTGAAGGACATCAATTTTCAGGTAAATAAGGGAGAATACGTGGCAATCTTAGGCCCTTCCGGTTCCGGTAAGACTACGTTAATGAATATGATCGGCTGTATGGATGTGATGGACAGCGGAGAGTATTATCTGGATGGCATGGCAATCCACAAGACCAAGGAGGACGATCTGACCATGGTACGCAACCAGAAGATCGGGTTCATTTTCCAGAACTATCAGCTGATCCCGACCTACAATGTCATGCAGAATATTATCATGCCCCTGCTGATGCGTGGCATGACTCATGAGGAAGCAGAAGAAAAGTGTAAAAATACTATCAAACTGCTGGGGCTGGATCATCGTATCGGACATAAGCCCAACGAATTGTCCGGCGGACAGAAGCAGAGAGTATCCATTGCCAGAGCACTGGTGGGACAGCCGGCGATCCTTCTGGCGGATGAGCCTACCGGTGCTCTGGATCAGACCAGCGGCAGAGAAGTACTGAAACTGTTCCGGGAACTGAACGATATGGGCAACACCATCGTCATGATCACCCACGACCTGGGTGTTGCCCAGTTTGCCAAACGGATCGTGCGTATTGTGGACGGACAGTTACAGGAATAAGGGATAGTCACTCAGCCAACGGGAAAGAGGCTGGGACTGTTCCAGACCGGATTTCAGGGTACGGTCGGCATCCGATTTATTTTCTGCCGGTATTATCAGCAGAAATTCTTTCCCATCCATAAGTACACCGCAGAATACGGTTTTCAGATCCCGGGAGATAAGAAACATATTTCCCGGGATATTTGTTACAGATTCGGTCAGGCAGGAGTAATAGGGTTCTTCATCGATAAAAGGTGCATAGAATCCCATGTCATCCGCACCTTCCACGAAAAGCCTCTCTCCGTTCATCCAGACATTTCCCGCTATGGCGTCTTCCTGATTCCCCCAAAGATAATGTAAGGCTTTCCCGTGGATCTCCACCGATACCTGTTCGAAGGTATCCGGTTCCGTCAGACTGACCAGCATTCCGGTTCCGGTATAGTCATAATCCTTTTTGATGGGAGTATGATAATAGCGGATCCCGTAGTCTCCAAGGCAAAATAAGGCAAATACGAGCAGAAAAATCAGAATGCCGCAGAAAACGGTTCTTAATTTTTTATTTCGCATCATGGTTCTTGCCTCCTTTTTATCTTATTATACAATCAGATATCCATACTGGCAATGAGCTGAAACATTTCCTCGGCGGTCATGTGATCTGCGGTGATCACGTATACATAATTGTCAGCTTCATAATAAGCCATGGCGTAACCATCCACATAAGTATATACCGTGGCAATGTGACCGCCGATGACATGTTCCTCTTCGGCATCGTATTCATTGTCTAATACGAGTGTCAGGGCATTATTTGCGGAAATTAGCATTTGCTCCCAGATGAGCTGCTCTCCGGCATTGTTTTCATAGAAAATTTCACAAAAAAGAGGACTGTCTCTTCGGTCTGTCTCTGTATAGCCCTCCGGGATGCAGGTCGGTATCGTGGGAGTGAGTACCGCATCTTTTTCCTCGGAAGAGTAGTTATACTGCGTAGCATCCTCGCGCAGGGTCTTTAGTGTCATGAAAAACTTATCCCGATAGGCATCCACACTTAACGTCAGAACCAGTCCGGCACATACGATACCGGTGAAAAAGATTGCCATGCGTTTTAGGAGCTGTTGTGCACCGGTCAGCACCGGATGGGCTTCCCGGCGGATCACTTTTTGCATTTTTTGTTCAAAACGTTTTGAAAATACATATTCCCGATCAACCTGATTTTCTAATGCTGTTATCATGGCATTGTCCACCACAGGCATATGCTGATAGAGCCATTCATCCGTTATTTCCATGGATCTCATTATTTTCCTCCCGTTTATTCAAAGCTTCCTGTATCATAATCTTTCCCCGGGATAATCGCTGCCGGATCGTTCCTTCGGTGATGTTTAATACTTTTGCGATTTCATCGTTGTCCATATTGCCGGAGTATTTGAGGAGAAATACATCCCGGTATTTTACGGGCAGGCACCTAAGGATGTCCAGTATTCCGTCATCCACATCCGTCTCCGCATAAGTCACCGGGACATTACATTCTTCCAGCTCATCCACATAGATTTCCCGTTGAAATTGATGGTTTCGCTTCCGGTAAATATCTATAGTCGCATTTTTCGTTATGGTAAGCAGGTAGCGTTTCGTCGCCGTGGCGTTGATTTCCCCTATTTTTTCCATGTTTTTCGCAATTTTTATAAACGTCTCATGTACGGCATCTTCCGCAAGAAAAGTATCCTTCAGCACATTCAGAGCTACTTTCATCATAAGGTGCCGATAGGTTTCATAGAGAATCGCAAACTTTTGTTTGTCTTCTTCGGCGTCGATCATCATCAGATATATCATTTGTTGTTCCCAGGCCTTTCAATGAGTCATAACGAAGGTTCCTGTTCCTATTGTTACAAAAACGTAAAAATATTTCAATTGCAGGTTTATATGTTTGTCCCAATAGTATCTTTTGGGTAACCGGGGCACTTTATTGTGCCTGCTTTACGAACGACAAGGCGGCGCAGATTGCCGTACAGACGGTACAGGAGTATTTGGAGGAGACTCCTGACAGCAGTGTCAAAAATGTGATCTTTAATGTGTTTAAGAATGAGGATTTGCAGATCTATGAGAGAATTCTTCGGTCGTAGATTTTCGATTACTCTAAATGCAGAGAAAAACTTGCACCCGGCAGATTGCTGTGATACATTGGCTGTAAAAGAAATACAAGAGAGGAAAAGAAAATGGCAGGATATCTGATTAAGGATACCACAAAAGAAGAGCGGGAGCAGATCGTTGCGGAGTCTCTGGGATATATGGAAGCCAACTGTGATGGCTGTACTTCGGGACTGGCGGAAATGTATCAGGCATACATCGACGGGAAGAAGGAGCTTCGGGACATCAACATGGAATTTCATGCAGGTTATGTATCCGGAGAGGAAGTGCCCGGCCGCAGGTCTTGTCCCATGTAATAATAGTGTGCGGGAAAGATGGATTTCCGGCATAAATAAAATGTTATCTGCAAAAACTCTTAGTAACAGAATGCGAAAGGCAGGAAAGAGAAATGCAGATGAGAGACGATCTTGGAATTACAACAAAACTGGAAAATGGCAAGGCTTATCTGGAATTTGCCCTGCCGGAAAAGATAGGGCGTTTGCTGTCCGCTTTACAGATAGAAATCTGGGAAGAAGCGGAGGGCGGACGCCTTGTTTTTCATGGGGAATACTCATCAGAAGAAGCGGATTTCATGACGGCGTTGCTGCTGCGGCCGCATCTCTGGGACGGCATGCGGGATCCCTATGTCTATCTGGTGAAGGCGCAGGGGAGATTCCGGACCATGGAGGATGGAGAAAAGACCGGTGGCACAAGGAACGAGGAAGAGTCAGATCCCGCTGAGGATATAACCGAGGCAGAGGATGTGTATTGGCAGCAGGAACTGGCAATTTATGACGTGCGTGTCATCGATAAAAAAGGAATTTTTCTCAACGAAAAAGAGTTCCTGCTACGGGAGGTATCCTACAGGCTCCCCCCGCAGATCAGTGATGTCGGGACACAGGAGGCGCAGATGAAAAGAGATCTGGAACGATTGGCCCGGATGGGAGTCAATGCGATCCGGCTGGAAGGAACCGGATCCGGGGCAGAGAGACAAAACTGCTACGAAGTGCGGGCGTTTTACCGTCTGTGCAGAAGAGGTGGATTCCTCACAGGTGACCTGTGGATAAGACCGGAAAATCTCCCAGTGTACCGTGGATTACCCGGAGAAACGACATGCCAAGAACTCCTGGCGGCGGACGGCAGGACACTGACAGAGCGATACTACTATTATCAGGCAAAATGGAGCAACGAACCGGTGCTCTATCCGGTACTTTCCACTCTGCATCGTCAGGAGAACGGATTACTTTCTCTGACAATTTACAGCAATCAGAAAAAAGTGGTGCTCTATGTGGACGGATTACTTTTTTTATTCCAGACGGCCGCATCCGGTGATCCGGAGTTCATTTTTGAAGATATTCCTGTGGAGAAGCTGCCGCTGCATCTGGCGGTGGAGGCAGGAAATTTAAGCATTTCTCTGACCGTGACAAAGCTTTAAGGGTTGTGGTTTCACACAATTTTCACAAAGGTTTCACCTTTTCATGACATTTGAAACATATACTGATACCAAAATCGAAAAGTCCGAGACCACATGAGCTTGCTCAGATGTGGTTGAGAGACTTTGAGATTTGCCCCGATATGAGTACAAAAGTGGGATGATAATCCCACGATGTACGAATAGCGGGTAGGATTGTGAGAGTGCGCAGCACGGAACAATCCGTAGGTATCAGTTTTGGGTACCCATAGGTATCAGGTGGGGGATCACACCATATCAGGGAGGCAAATATGATAGAAGTAAGCAATCTTACAAAAAAATATGGTGACCATATTGCCGTAGATCATCTCTCTTTCCGTGTGGAAAAGGGACAGATTTACGGCTTTCTTGGTCCAAACGGCGCAGGTAAATCCACCTTGATCAAGGTGCTCACCGGCGTTCACACTCCGGAAGAAGGGGAAATCTTTGTGGACGGCCAGAAGGTCGTTTTCAAAAACCCTGTTCAGTCCCGCGAGGCAGGCATCGCCTGTGTGTATCAGGAGCTGAACATCGTCAAGCAGCTGCCTGTCACGGATAACGTTTTTATGGGGCGTGCCGTTAAGAAGGGATTGCTGCTGGATTATCCCCGGATGCACGCCGAGGCGGAAGAAGCGCTGAAAACACTGGGACATCCGGAGATCAACGTCCACCTGGAGTGCGGTAAGCTGGGCGTGGGTCAGCAGCAGATGGTGGAGATCGCCAAGGCTGTGTCCCTGGATGCCAAGCTCATTATTATGGATGAGCCCACTTCTTCTTTGGGTAAGGAAGAGATCGAGCAGCTGATGGAGACCGTCCGGGGCCTGAAGGCCAAGGGCGTGGCCATCCTGTTCGTGTCACATAAACTGGAAGAGCTCTTTGAGCTCTGCGACCGTGTGACCGTCATGCGTGACGGCAAGTCGATCCAGACGCTGAACGTGAAGGACACGAACCGTGAGGAGCTCGTCTCTTTGATGGTCGGCCGGAAGCTGAACGAAAACTTCCCGCCGCGTGAGACAGAAATCGGCGATCTCGTGCTCGAGGCAAAGGACCTGTGCGGCAACGGCGTGGAGAACATCTCCTTCCAGGTCCACGCGGGTGAGATCCTCGGCTTTGCGGGTCTGGTCGGTACGGGCCGTACCGAAACGCTGCGCCTTGTCTATGGCGCGGACAAGATGGACTCCGGCGAGGTTTACATGTATGGCAAGAAGCTTCATATCCGCTCTCCGAAGCAGGCGCTGGCGCATGGTATTGCGCTTGTCCCCGAGGACAGAAAGCTTCAGGGCGTGTTCCTGCA
>OGOJ01001265.1_pt1 | contig 19584 bp, 9 predicted proteins | sample 1552601 | NCBI WGS metagenome assembly OGOJ01 (sample SAMEA2580184, study PRJEB22360) | human gut metagenome | biome: human gut; feature: human-associated habitat; material: faeces | place: Denmark | collected 2008/2010
ACATTGATGCTTGGACTACCGAGCACTTGTCCAAAAACTGGGTGACAGAACGAACCAAAACTCTCAAACAAGTGAGTTAATATTGGAACATAGAACTGGACACCCTAATTATTTAGTATTCTAATTTAACTATAAGATATAAGTATGAGCAGTTTATTATTAACTACACTTGATACGGGTAACACAGCGTGGATGATCATGGCAACCATCTTGGTGCTTTTGATGTCAATCCCGGGTATAGCACTTTTTTATGGTGGTTTGGTGCGCCAGAAGAATATCCTCAGCATCCTGATGCAGACGGTTTTCATTGTGGCAGTAGTCAGTCTGATATGGGTAGCCTTCGGATATTCCTGGGCATTCTCTACAGAATATGCCGATTCGGGCAATCCTCTGGCTTGCGTCATCGGTGGTTTCGATAAATGTTTTCTTCACGGCATTGGCTTGGATGCCATCATGCCAACAGGCATTCCGGAGCTCACCTTTGCAATGTTCCAGTGCATGTTCGCCCTCATTACTCCAGCCCTGATTCTCGGTGCTTTTGCCGAGCGTGTGAAGTTCAGCGGTTATGTACTTTTCACCATCCTCTGGGTTATCATCGCTTATCTTCCTATGGCCCACTGGGTATGGGGTGGCGGTTTCCTGCAGGAGATGGGAGCCATCGACTTTGCGGGTGGTACCGTGGTTCATATCAATGCCGGTGTAGCCGCTCTGGTCATGGCACTCTGTGTAGGCAAGCGTGATGATTATCGTGCTGGTCATCCTATCACACCTCACAACATCACCTTCGTGTTCATGGGTATGTCATTCCTCTGGTTGGGATGGTTCGGTTTCAATGCCGGTAGCGGATTGGCAGCTGATGGTCTGGCAGCCAACGCCTTCCTTGTAACTCATATCGCAACAGCAGCGGCAGCCACCACCTGGATGCTCATCGACTGGATTGTGAACAAGAAGCCAACTACAGTAGGTGCTTGTACCGGTGCTGTAGCCGGACTGGTAGCCATCACTCCAGCAGCCGGCAGTACCGATATTTTCGGAGCTTTCTGCATCGGTATCATTTCCACCATCGTCTGCTTCTTCATGGTAGCGGTAGTAAAGGAGAAGTTCAAGTATGATGATGCCCTCGATGCCTTTGGTGTTCATGGTATGGGTGGTATCCTAGGTTCTATCCTCACCGGTGTCTTCGCCACTCAGTATGTAACAGGAGCTGAAGGTGTACAGGGTGCCCTCTATGGCGACTGGCATCAGCTTTGGGTTCAGGTTGTAGCCACCGTGGTAAGCATCATCTACAGCGTAGTAGTTACCTACATTATCTTCAAGGTAGTAGATAAGAGTGTAGGTGTACGTGTTGACAAGCGAGTAGAGGAGGAAGGTCTCGACATCTACGAGCATGGTGAGAGTGCTTATAGCAACTAATTGCGAAATTCGATTATCAGCATAAAATTTAGGTCAATGGTGTTTCATTTTGAGGAATGAGACACCATTTTTTTTACGATAAATCCTCAACTTGCACAATGAAATTGCCTCAACTTGCACAATGAAATTGCCTCAACTTGCATAATTTAACGTTTTAAATGCTAGTATTCAGTAACTTTTGGTTATCTTTGCAGCGGTGCTTAAAAAATATGATTATGAAGAAATATAAGGCAAGAATAGCAGATAAAATGTTAAGTCGGAGACTTTTGGGGAGTGGTGCCGTTTTGATACAAGGTCCCAAGTGGTGTGGAAAGACGACAACTGCAGAACAGCAAGCAAAGAGCGTTGTGTATATGGATGATCCTGAATACATGGAGCAGAATGTGGAACTTGCAAATCTTTCTCCCAAAAAGTTGCTTTCAGGAGAAGTGCCTCGTCTTATTGATGAATGGCAATTAGCCCCGCAGCTTTGGGATGCTGCCCGTTTTGAGGTAGATCATAGGGATGAACTAGGGCAATTCATCTTTACTGGTTCTGCAGTCCCTGTTGATACAAGTAAAATTCACCATTCAGGGACTGGTCGATTTGCATGGTTGACAATGAGAACAATGAGTCTTTCAGAATCTGGCGATTCTACAAATGAAGTCAGTCTTGAAGAATTGTTTGCCAATCCCGTAGCAGATGTTTTTGCAACTAATCCTCTCAATATTGATTCTTTGGCATGGTTGATATGTCGGGGTGGTTGGCCAAAGGCAACGATGGTTAGTAAGGAGGTAGCACTTGATATGGCATATAGATATTATGAAGCCGTGGTGCACTCTGACATTTCTCGTGTAGATAATGTGAGCCGTGATCCGGAAAGAGCAAAAAGAATATTGCGTTCTCTAGCAAGAAACCAATGTGCTCAGGTAACGGTAAATACTATCTGTGCTGATTTGGAGAATAATGATGTTGTAGCCACCAATCGCAATACGGTGGCTTCCTATATAGAAGCATTGAAGAAAATTTTCGTATTGGAAGATTCCTTGGCATGGAATCCAAATTTGCGAAGTAAAACGGCTATTCGCACTTCGGATACCCGATATTTTTCTGATCCTTCTATTGGTGTTGCGGCTTTAGGTATAGGTCCAAATGATTTGGTGAATGACCTCAGTACGATGGGTTTGTTCTTTGAATCAATGTGTATCAGAGACTTGCGTGTTTATGCCGATGCTATTGATGGAACTGTGTATCATTATCGTGATGGTAATGGTTTGGAGTGTGATGCTGTAGTTCATTTGCGTAATGGGAATTATGGACTGATAGAAGTTAAATTGGGTGGTGAGAAGAACATCGAAGAAGGAGCAAAGAATCTAAAGCTCTTGGCTTCTAAAATCGATGATACGAAAATGAAATCCCCATCTTTCCTTATGGTTCTGACAGGTACATCTCGTTATGCAGTTCGCAGACCTGATGGTGTGTACGTTGTGCCAATTGGTTGTTTGAAAGATTAATCAAAATACAGAATCTTTGTACTCTAGCACCTTGACTGTATGTTTAGTACGGTCGGGGTGCTATCTTTATATAATAAGGTGTAATCCGTTTTTTTACTGTAATCTCCTGATTCTTCTTTCTTTTGGGATAATTTGGGGAAAGTAATCAATTTGCAGTTGGTCTGTGAACGCTGAAGGTTGATGCAGTTTTGTCGGTGTAAATGTCGGTGTAAATTTCTTTTTGGCGGTAATGTGGCGGTAATAGTGGCAGTAATGCCGATGTAAATGTCGGAGACATGTCGGTAATGTGTCGGTAAGGAAAAGTGTTGAAAACTAGTATGTTATCTTTTTGTTTAGAGTTGGTTACCGACAATAAATGTCGGAAACTTTGTCGGTAACCTTGTCGGAGACTTTAAGAACGGAGAACCGATTTGGCGGTAATGAAAATAACAGGTATTATAAGGTATGAAGGCAAGGTTCATGTCGGTGTAAATATCCGAGCTCCAGAAAAAGTTAAGCCTTTCTTCGCTATTTCGGTTCCGACTATAGAATCAACAATCTTGCGAATTTCTTTGATTTCAATATTAGCTATTCTACCTGTTTCGTCTGCGCATGCATCACATTTTGTAAGACCAACATAGAAACAAAGTCCACGCAATCTTGTAACAGCACTATTTGCCTCTTCTTGTAGTATAACCTGATTGGGAGCAGGCTTCTTTGTCTTGTCTTCCACGTCAATCATTATTTGTCCTCCTTGTGCATTGGCTAAAGCCACACAAGTGGTGACGAGTTCTTTGAATCCTTTCTCTCCTGTTCGAATCTTTTGCAGACTCTTGTATTCTATCTTTTGTTGCTCTGTATTCATTTTTAATTATATTTTGTTTCTGTACGGAATAATTGACTTTTTAATAGGAATATCCAATAACTTAGAACACAAGAGTGCTTTGACTCTTTTTACATTGTTGTCGGAAGCTTGGCAAGGACCTATGATAATTTGTTGTAGGCAACTTATTGGTATTCCTACTTCAATGTATGGTGTTGGAAAACCGTCTTTTCCTTTGCGAAATTTGGGCATTTCTCCGATCTTTACTATGCGATGTTCTTTTTCAGCTTCATATTTGAAGTGTTTATATTTGGGAGCTTCTTGACAGTCTATTAAGTGCTGAATAACATCTCTCAATTCTTTGTCTTTGTCTTTATCTTTATCTTGAAGATTTTGTATTGTCCTACGACATGTGTCCTCTTCTATTTTTATGTCATTTGGTTCTGTATATACACATTTTATGGGATAGTCCTTGTTGTATATAAGACGAGTATCTAGTTGATAATTGTTATTTTCAGGATTATCTCTATCTCTTAAACGCATGAGAGGAGCACCCGGCAATTTGTCAAAGTCGAAGCCTAAACTTATGCCATCTCCATTTTGACCATAGCCGCGCCACATGGTTAAATCATCTTCTTGTTCCGAAAATGAGATAAAATATAAACTTAAACCTCTTTCGGGTTCATTTATTAATTTATCGTATTCTTCCATTAAATTACATGAGTTGTTCAGACAGTAGTTTTCGATAGCTTTTCTAAGCCCTTCAAAATACAATTTACATTCTGTTGGATCATTTTGATATGAAGAATGACCTGCCCACATAATTAAGTGGGTAGGCTCTAAATTGTCATTTTGATGAAACAAAGAATGTTCCATCATGGAGATGAATGTATCCATCGTTGTATAATGATATAATATCATATAAATCCTTTCTTGTATTTTTTAATTATTGTATCCAAATTTATTCCAAGCTTCGAGAACGAGGCGTTTGGTGCGGTATTCTCCGTACTGACGTATCTCGTTGTCTTTCAGCACACGGAAGGTCTCGTTGATGCAACCTTTACCACAGATATCTTCTGGGTCTAAGATATAACGGAGATCTTCAGTGTTGAGGCCATAGAGATGGGCAAAGATGGCATCAAGCTCGGCTTGAAGGATGGCTCTGCGCTCAGGATTGTAAATCCAAGGCTGCTGTGTCCCCAGTTGTGGTAGTTCTGCTCGCTGCTCTTCGTTCATTTCTTCCCATAATTCAGATGCCCAACCATCCATGTCGTGATTGAAATAGCATAGCTCGGCTACTCGTTTCACGATTTGCCATTGCATGGCAGATGGGATTTGGTCGGGAGTTAGTGCAGGAAATTGTTTGACAAAACTTATACTAGCATGGCTTCCACCGATTTTTTGCTTGGTAATATAGTCGAAAACCAGTGATGAAAGCATTGCGCAAAGCGAAGCCACGGGCATAGTACCACGCTCCGCGTAGAGGAGCGTGGTACTATGCCCAACGCCTTTGGCGTTGGGAATAGGTGAACAAACGAAAGTTCTTTCGTTTGTTGCGTTGGTGACATCTCTAAACCCAAGAAGCCATTTATGATTCCAATGCCAGACGATTTTTCCTTCTTTGTTAAGTTTGATCAAGCGATTCTCTACAGCTGATAATGGAACCCAATACCACGGCATAATACAACTGTCTGGGTTTGCAAGTTCTGCTTCAGATGGCATGTTGATGGAATTTGGGCGTTCTCCTTCTATAGGCCATGAACCATAATGGTGGTTGTAGTGCCAGATCATCTTACCTTCATAGAGTGGAACGTATGTTTCACCATCTGCTGTTGTGAATGTATTACCATTCAGAGTTGCGCCAAGTTCTGTCAGTTGTGCATAAGTTCGGAAGAGATAGGAATCGTTAGACATATGAATCATGCTTCCAAACTTTATATTCCAAGGATTATCTCCCGTAAAATCATTATATAAAATGGTGGAGTTACGATAAATCTTAGCCGACAGCTTTGCGTCACGGCTTGTACGGAATACTGGGCAAGTTTTTGTGTTGGGATTAAGACGTGCAAAGTCGCTCGTCTGCAAAGAATATATGCGACGAGGATCTAACAAATGATCAAGACGGTTTAAGTAGAAACCGCCTTTTACAATACGAGGTTTATCTTGTGGTTTACTTGCTACTAATAGGCAGAATTTGAACATTCGATGAATGTCGAATAAGCCTTCCTTGTTCTCAAAATCGTATAATGAAACCAATCTGTTTTCATCAATCAACTTCGAGAAGAATGCCTTGTTGCTATCATTTACTGCGATCCCCGTAGGCAACACAAGTCCCCATGCCTCTTTTGAGAAAGAGAGGCATAACTCTGCAAACATAGGGTACAGGTCTATGTCTCCAGTAGCAGTCAAATCAAATCTGCCTGCTAAGCGAGCGAAGCGGCTAAGGGCTTCTGCATCAGCAAGAGCCTTGGCATATTCCTTATATAATGTTGGGTCTGAAGTCTGTAAGGTTTCTATCGCTTCTTTGCGTTGACTTGCAGTGCCAGCATTTACAATGTCGGCACGATTGTGACTTTCAAACCATTTCTTGTCTTCTACCTTAATCTTATCCCATGGCGGATTTCCGCACATGACGTCAAATCCCTTATTGGCAGCAAATACCTCTGGGAACTCCACGCACCAATGGAAGAAACGCTGTTCATCAGCCATACGCTTTACTTCTGTCTTGAAGTCGGCAGAGAGCTGGCGATAGTAAGTAGGCAGTGGCTTGCCTTTTTCAAGGCATTCCATAGCATTAATTTCCTGAAGCGCACGCATCACGGTCTTGGTATATGGAACCTCAGCTTCCAGAATCAGTTCTTTATTGCTGCCTCCATTATCTTTATAAAGTTCGTCTTCTTGAACAGTATGGTAAAATGCACTGGTATAGATGTCGCATGCACGGCGCAGACAATCTACTCGTGCAGATTCCATCAGCTCTTTCCATCGTTCCTGCTTGATGATTTCTTCCTCTAAAGTATCTTCCGGTAAGTGGTTGATAAAGCGAATCTTATCAGCTAAGCCAATCTGGGCAGCAGACATATTCTCAACACCAAAGGAATCTTCCAAACCTAATGTTGGCTCATTATCTAATGTACCGTTTACTGCTTTTACGGCTTCCTGGTTCATCTTCTTCAAAGCCTTCAATGTATCTTTGTCATCTGCGGTCAAAGCCTTGTCTGGTACACCATCAATCAGCATCTGCAAGTCGGAAACCCCCAATACGGAATTACCGCAACGGATATGATGATCGAGGAATGAAAGTGGCTTGCCTGCGCAATAACCTTCAATCCACAATACTACTTTGCAAAGTTCTACGGCATCGGGGTTGTAATCTACAGCATAAACACAGCGGGAGATAACTTCACGAAGCGCCTGACGATAATCCAGCGACGCCGGGTTGTCCTCACCTGTGCGGAGGGTACAGATATACCAGGCAATGGTGCGAGCCATCGCCAATACAATATGTCCGGAGCCACTTGCTGCATCACAAACCTTCATATTAAGTAATGCCTTTACCTTCTCTTCTGTGGTAGTCTGTGCAGCAATCTTTTCCTTAATGACTGGTTCGAGTGTAGTCTTGATAAGATTCTGTACCAAGTCGGGACGTGTATAATAAGAGGAAGTGCTTTGACGGTCTAAACCGCCTACGAAACCAAATTTCCAGTCGGAAGCGGCAACACCCGGCTGTACGAATGGGCGCATTTCGAGAATGCCCTCATATACAGAACCAAACTCTTCTACGTCGAGAGAGGAATAGTTGATCTTTACTTTCTGCTGACGCTCGTCTTCAAACTCGTTGAGAGCAGAGAATGCAGCGAGCAAATCCTTGTTGCTTACCTGGCATTGTTTCAGCCAATGTAGGGTTTCTGTGCCAAAGAGCACACCACCCAATGGCTTGATGCCCAGTTTCTCGCCAAAAGTATCTGGCTCGAAGAGATGGAAAGTATCCATCAATCCCTGCCATAGGTCGGAATACTGGCGTTGTTTCAGGTACGCCAATTCCGAGAGATGGCGCAGACGGCTTGCTGCATAGAACTTCTTGTAGATGTCCTGCCACTGGCATAACTGCTTGTAATCTGGAGCATCAGGTGAATCGGGAATCTGATAAACCAATCCTCTTTCTTCGATGATAAACAGGAAGAGGAGACGGTAGATGAAGTGGATGAGTTCCTTGTTGAGTTGGGTTGCATCCATCGTTCCATTGGCGAAGGCTTCGCGCAATGCGTTATTACCTTCACCTTCTGATGTCAATACAGCATTTCCGATGGTTTCCATTGTGGTTTGCACGGCACGAGACAAGCCATTGCGAATGCGGTTGCCCGACTCGATGCTCATGTTAAACCAGCGTTCCATCACGCATGGCTCGTCACCACTTGTGCGGAAACGGGAAGCGTGAAGCAGACGGAACATCAGGCAAAACTCGGTGTATTTGTCTTCCTCCAGCATACGGCGGAGGTCAAACTCTATATAGGTGAGCTTCACCAACTGTCCGGAGTTGCGGATGATTCGCAGGATTTGTCCGTTGCTGATGATGCCATATACATTCTCTGTGGCGTTGAGATATTCGAGCATAGTGGCATGAGCCGACTTCTTGCGCATACTGCCTTTGGCACGATAGTCGAGGGAACACTTGTCCAGGGTATCAATGCTTCCGTCTGCACTGATACCCTCACCTATGATAATGAATGGCATTTTACCCAGGTCGTGGCAGGTATAGCTAATGTCGTAGTTGGTGCCAGCCACTTCTATATTGGTGGCCTGGCGGTCGAGTGAATAGCCTAAGCTTTGGAACAGTCGTTCCATCAGATCACGGGCACGACGGGTTCCGTATGGATCCTTGTTGACCAATCGCTCATTGTTGGCACGTTCCTTGTAGAAGTTCCAATCGTTGCGCAGGCTGCTCCATACGTAGTCTATGGCCGAAGATACGGAAATATCCATTCCGAAATCCTGGTCACGGTTGCCGTTGAGCGTGTTTTCACGCTCTATATGATGTAAGATGTCATCAGAGAGAAGATGACCATATATATGAATACTTGTATAGTCCATAAATTTTATTCAGTTACATGCCAGTTACATGGCGATGAAATGTTCAAATCCCCATAAACAGGGACTTTTATGATAATAGCTGAGCTATTTTTGTATAGCTCAGTTACATGCCAGTTACATGTCAGTTATATGTCAGCTATATTTAAGCCCAATAGGGAATATAATTATGCCTACTGTTACCCTCGGAATGTTCCTCTTTGATGAGTTTAGCCTCCAAGGTATCCTTAATGATCCTTGATGCCATAGGATAGTTTTTGTCTTCAATTCCTAATCGTCCTCTAAGGGATTGGTTATTCATCTTCTCATTAGAAACATACCTTAGACAAGCATGTTGGTAGCATGCCATTACCCTTTCGGTTTTATCAAGATCAGCAAATTTTCGATAAGAGAATACAGTTGTTTCCGTTCTTGTTTCTTGAAGCTGAAGACGTACAGGAGGAAGTTGGTATAACTCTATATAGAAGATTGTCTTATCCATACCACTTCCTTTCTCTTCGCAGATACCCATTCTACGCATAATATCGGCAAGAGAATCGTTTCTAGACTGATATTCGTCAATGAAACGCTCTATGCTTATCAGAGGTTGTCCCGGATTAGAGAGTGTAATGCGGTCGGAATAGATTTCAATCATAGGGAATCCTTGCTCAGAAAAATCTTGATGTATAATCATGTTTGCCGCTAACTCACGTATAGCAATTTCTGGATACATTCGAGCATCTTTTCTTAATGCCATTCCAATTTCTTCATTGGCAGGAAGTTGGCTATTTATCCACGCAATCATTTCTTCAAAACAGATGGCATAACCTTTGTCAAAAGATTGTTCACGGATAGTCTCTACTTTACCTTTGCCTTTATAGACAATGACTCTAACCATTTTTCTTTTCAATCCATCGAAGTCGGAAAGACGTTTGGCAAACAGGATAGCGCCCAGTTCGGTAATTCCATATCCTATTTCATCTTTGGTAATCAGGTTCTCTGACAGGAATCGGTCTAAGATACCATTGATATCTTGTGGAAGTGGCAAGTTCATCATGTCAAAGTACACTTCTGCACTGAGAAAAGAAAACACATCCTGTCCTGACAAGCCCTTTTTCAAGACTATCTTTTCCAATGGCTTCTGACCACCTTTCCATATCTTGGCTTCTTTAGCCGGAAAGTCTTTCAACTTTCGGGTAATGGTACCCACTCTGATATAAGACTCATGTAGGAAACTTACAGGTCGGTTTGTTGTAGCTGGTATTTTGAAGATGCAGACATGCCCGTTGGCTTCATAATCAAAATCATCGATTATTTCGAAGTCAATACGGGGATTCAGACGGGTTGACAACCAGGATTCCAGTTCTTCGTTGCCTACCATTTTCTGTTTACCATATAAGTCTGTGCCAATAACGTTATGGCTTTCGTCATCAATGCCAAATACGATGTAACCAAACGGCATATTGCTCAAATAGGCACTGTTTGACAGGGCAGAGATTCTTTCGCCAATCTCTTCCTTAGAATGAAAATTATGTTTGAACTCTAACCACTCCGTCTCTTTTGGCTTGGCGGTCAAAGCATCTATCAGTCTTTTGAAATCAATGTATTCCATTATAAATTAAATATTTATTTTCGGTACAAACAGATAAGCAGCAATCACATCCATTGGCAATACAGGTTCTACCACTTGGTACTCTGATGCCTTCAGGTAGGTGCGATACTTGGCGAAAGCTTCTACCAGATGTGAAGCTCTTTCCAGGGCTATCTCATCTGTGTGTTGGCGAAGTTCTGTCTCATTGTTAATCCAACGGATGGCATTTGAAAGAAGAGTCTTCTGTGTAGGCAAGTCCATATCGCCAGATGCCATTGAGTGCAGGAAAAGCTGTTTGGCTTCTTCCTGTGTAAGGAAATCGTGGTTTTCTATCTTTCCACGATAGCCCACAAATATCATTTCTTCACCCACCAGTTCTCGGTTCTCTATCTTTTTGTCACGGATAATACTACGAACACGCATCAATAGAATGGTGGTTCGTTTCTTCACTTCTGTTGTTTCCATTACCAAAGCCCGGCATGCTCCCAATTCGCCACCATTGACGGAATCGTTGACAACGGCACGGCTCAAATCCTCTACGAATGTATGGTTGCGTCCTATATACATATAATGCTTTGGAGTTGGGGAAGCAAAAGATATGCGCACAAGCCCTTTGGATGTTGCCTTGTCGGCGAAGTAGTGGCGCAGATTTGCAGGTAACTCCAGGAGTTGGAAACTGTAACATAAAGGTATATCGTCTGTATGAACGTTTACACCGACATGCAATAGTTGCTCAATCACAAAGTCACGGGTATCTTCTACACCTCCAATTACCGATTTGGCTTCTTCCAAGGATGCTGTCAGTCGGGTTGGATCCATCTGCTTATTGTTATGAGCGAAGTAGGTGTGAGAAATCTTCTCGTTCTCTTCCATCTTTTTGAGTTGAATCTCAAGTTCCTCTTCCTGCTGTTTGTTCCATGCCGGGTCGTTATCGAACAGGGATTGCTCCATATAGTCGGTTCTTGTAGGAACCTTGGCATCGAAAATTCGCTGCATGATGTTTTCCATCAATGAAGCATCATTGTCTGCGATAGGCAGATAGACACCCAGCTTCTTGCGTATCTCTTCCTGCTTTTTGTATAAAACATTGAGCACGATATCGTCCACCGGGTTGTTCTTAGCATGAAGCGTGGATATAAGGACAGCATCGGCAGTTTGTCCGAAGCGGTCGATACGGCCATTACGTTGTTCCATGCGGTTTGGGTTCCAAGGTAGATCGTAATGAATGACAGCCTCAAAACCTTGCTGTAAGTTGACACCTTCCGAGAGGCAGTCGGTACAAACCAATACATGGCGGTCTTCTTGTGCCAAGGCGTCGATCTTCATCTTGCGTTCCTCATCAGCCAAACGACTGGTAACCACACCCACAACTACCTTTTTGAACTTTTTGTTGCTTGCGAGCTGGTCTGTGATGTATTTGCCAACATACTCTGCTGTTTGGATATACTGGCAGAATACGATAGGGTTCATGCCACTGTCAAGAGAGAACTTCACAATATCAAGAGCCTGTTTCACCTTTTCATCACCATCAGTTTCCTTGATGTGTTCCAACTGCTTGATGAAGCTGTGGAACTCTTTCTTGTCTGTAGCGCTGGTTGTTTCTAATGCTTCAGGAACAACATCGTCGGCATTCAATAAATCCTTCAGAGGATCATTGAATATATATACCTGCTCGGATTCGTCTTCAGTATTTGCTGATGATGAATCTTCTCTTTTGTCTATCTTGTTTTGCAACATGCTGATACCAGCATCAGGACTTGACATTACTCCACGCATCAAGGTCAGAAGATCCCAGTAGATATAGCGTTGCTTGCGTTTGTCAGCTCCCGATACTTTCTGGATGCCATGCTTTACATATTCAATCAGATGCCCCAACAAATTGCGATAATCTGGAGTGAAGGAGTATTCATCCTTGTCGATTCGGACACGCTCAGGGAAGACGATTTCATTGCCTAGATACTGCTTGATGTCGGCACGTCGGCGTTGTACGAAGTAATGGGACAGTTCCTCGCGCTCTGTAGCGGTTTGAAGCTGGTAGTTCTCGAACTTAGGATTCAATAATCCGATAAGGGACTGAAACTCTTCGCTTTGACCGCTATGAGGAGTAGCTGTCAGCAAAACCAATTGCTGCTCAGGCTTATTGGCCAAGTCGCTTAACAAGCGATAGCGCTGTTGCTGATATTTGTTGGCACCAGTTGGCTTGGCGCAAGTATGGGCTTCATCAACAATCACGAAATCCGGGCAATGGTCGAGGAAGATATTTCGCTTATTGCCTTGTTTCACATAATCAATGGAAATGACCTGGTAGGGGATATCACGGAACACATTCTGGTCTGGACGCAGTTTTTTCTCCAAACGGCTGATGGTAGAAGAACGGATAATCTCTGCGTCCAAGCCAAACTTGTCCTTAATTTCATTTTGCCACTGCTCGCAAAGATGTGGCAAGCATACTACTGCGAAACGGTTAATTTCGTGGCGGTCGAGTAATTCTTTGGCAATCAATAATGATTCCAGGGTCTTTCCAATACCAACGTCATCAGAGATGAGCAGTCTGATCTTTTCTTGTTTGAGTGCAAGAATCAGCGGAATCATCTGATATGGACGTGGCTCGAAAGATAGTTTTCCAAGACACTGGAATGGACCAGCTATATCTCTGAATGATAAACGGCAAGCGTTATAAAGCACCTTTGCAGATGCCTTATAACTGTTTTTCCCGATGTCATCAGCTGTAGGCCGACGAAAATTGTAGGAATGAATCTGTAGTTCATCCCCATAGAGAGGAAGGTAGAGACCGATGGTTTCGGCATCTGTACCTCCTAATGGTTTTATTATCATAAGTTCGTCCTCTCCTGATTGCTGAACAACCCAAGGACGATTTCTGAATTCAATCAGTGTACCAGTCTTGTAATCCATATCGTTTATTTTACTGGGGTGAATATATCTGAATATTGATTGATGAAGTCTGCTAGTGGCGTTGCATAATGCCAAGCCAGGACTACGAATCCTGCATCTTCGAGTACTTCTCTCTTCTCTTGATCGTCTTGCTGAATCTCAGGGCGGTCGTGTGGCGTTCCATCACAGAATATGACGATACGGTCGCCATACATGAAGTCAGGCTGCACATAGTATTCCTCTGGGAACATCGGCTGAGCCTTGTCTGGCAATCGAAGATGATGCTCATGCAGATATTTTAGAAACTCATATTCAGTAGAACTGTTATGGTCTCTTGCAGCTTCCAGTGCTGCATATTGCTCATCATAGCTGAGCGTTTGCCCAGCTCCGTGCAGCTCTACTTTGGCTTCTTGCATCAACTTTAATGTACTGTAAATCTTGCGAATATCAATCTGCTGATGATATGGCTGATTATAGTAGTTGAGCAGGTTGGAATAATCTGCAGGAGTAAGCTCGTTGAGTTCGTCGGGTGTCAGCTCTGGCTTGTTGAAGCAAATATCGTATGCTCTATTGACCACATCCATATAAGCCGTAGGTTCATTGACCAAACGACTCAGTACTCCGAGAGAGCCTTCCGCATTCTCATAGATAAGAATGTTAGGGGTCGCTCCTTCACCCATGACCTCAGCCCCCATCTCGCTACCTTCTATTTGGAAGACATCCTCAATGGCTTGCTTGAAGGCATAGAGGAATGTGCGCACAGCGTACTTGTCTCTTAGCAGCAAGGCTTGTAATGGCTGTATGTAGATGGCATTGGCTGTAGTCTCAGCGAACAACTTCACAAACTTAGTTCTGTCAGCCTCCTCTGGGTTCTTGGCTGCTTCGGCTTGGATGCGTGCCAAACTGCTGTTGCTAATCCAGTCACCTGTCTTCGTGTCGAAGGCAAAGCCATTTCCATTGCTGTCATTTCTTGATTCCAAGATATAAGTCAAACGGCATGATGGAATGTAACGGATGTTTGCCAAGTGCTCACCATGTGGCGATTTTAGCTCACATTCGCTGATGGAACGTGGATCATCACTTGCAAAATAGGTCTTGGTCTGATAATATTTGCGTGAACGTTCCTCTTCTTGACACGTTATCTTTTCTGTTTCAGCTGCCACCATATCTTGTGCCTCTATGCACATGCCAGGAATGAGCTTCGCCACACCATCGAGCGATTCACCAGTAATGATGTCGGTATGATGGGTAGTGTTCTCTTCATCCTTATAGACCACACCCGTCTTTGGGTTGTAGAAGAATTTATGCGGAATGATTTCCGATAAAATCTGCATACGGCTGATGCGGAACTTTCCACCATTATTATATATGATGTTCTGAGGACCAAACTCGCTTAATGCAAGACGCTTTGGACGGCTGAGATATTCCACCTTATCTGACTTATACTGTAACAATGCACGTTGTGGCAACTTAGTAAAGTTATAGCCAGGCAAGAATCCCTCACTTGCTAGATAGCGATAAGGGTAGAACTCGTTCTCTTCCTTGTTCTTTCCTTGGTTTACACCCAACAACATGTCACGAAGACTCTCTCCACGGAGTTGTTTCATGTGGGCATCACGCTTCTCCTTGGAGTTCTCACCGTAGATGCGGTTATTGATGACAAGGCTTGCTTCCTCAATCTGAGTTTGTGCTTGTTTATAGAGAGAACGCCAACGTTGGAGGGCTTTGTCGAAATCATGTTCATAATTGGTAAGAAGATGATCCATCCAATGCTCTGTAAACCAAATAGGACGCTCAGACTCCATACGATTCTTTAAAAAGGTATCTTCCATGATTTGTGTGAAGATACGTTTGATTTGCTCCTTGCGCTCTGGAGTGAGTTGTAGGGATGCACGAACCTCATCTTTCAAAGTGATGTTGTTGATGTCTGTATAATCCACTAAGTCTTTGATTCCGTCAGACAGTTCCTTGATAGGGCATAATGACAGAATGGTAGAATGGAGGTGGGTACGGAATAGTTCTTCGTTTACTAATTCCATTCTTGGAGCCTTTACTTCTCCCTTTACCATCTTTTCGGGATGGCTGAGGTAGTAGTTTTCATGAGAGTTGCGTGGGCGACAGTAGGTGTAAACCAAAGCTGCCTGTCCGCTACGTCCTGCACGTCCTGCACGCTGAGTATAGTTGGCTGGAGTAGGAGGCACATTGCGCATACCAACGATGGAGAGGTCTTTGATGTCGATACCCAACTCCATAGTAGGGGAGCAATAAAGAACTGGGAATTTTCCTTCTCGGAAATCCTGCTCACGCTGTTCACGGTCTTCTTTTGAAACTTGACCTGTATGGTCTTTTGCTTCCAGGCATACATCTTTGAGAGGTATGCTTTGGTAGAATTGTTGGAAATAATGGTTGGGTTCTTTGTCAAGTATCTTACCACCCTCTATGGTACGGAATCTTACAAAGTCACGGCAAATGTGTTGCTTGTCGCCAGCTTGCCAAAGTATGCAACCATAATCCAGTTGATAGGTGCCATTATCGAATATGACATAGTTTGACAAAGCTTTGAATAGCCTTGTCATATAGTGTTTGTAATCTTCTTCTTTGTCTATATTACGACCAGTTTGCTTGCTGATGTAGTCTCGAACGAAGATGCCTAATTTACTTCGGTAGCCACCACTTTCCAAATTATATGCATTGCGTCTGCGAGGGTTTTCAATAAACAATTCGTTGGCTTCGGCAATCTTGTCGCTTTCATCCAGTGTCCAAGGTGCTTTCAAGTTTTCTCTTACAGCCTTGGTCGTATCCTTTACAGCTTGTATGGTTCTCTCGCTGCTGTAGATGCACAGCTTATGGCGCAAATAATCCAATATCTGCGTGATGAATTCTTCTTTATGCTCATCGTCAAATCCCTCTAACTCAGGAATATCATATAGGCGTTCTGCACCATTATCGCCCGTAATTTCATCATGAAGATACTTGTAGCCAATGTTTAAAAGTGCACAATCTTCGAGGTTTGGCATAATTACAGTCCAGTTGCCAGCAAGGTCATCATAAATGATGGTAGATAGATAGCGTTCCATGATGTTCTTGACATCGTTGGCACGCCCTCCACGAAGTCCTTCTCGCTTGGAGTAGTCATCTACTTGAAGGTGAAGATTATCTAATACCATTCTGGCAATTTTAGTATTATCGATAGCCTCTGTTGCATCCTTGATGGCATTCCAAATAGCAGAACGTACTTTACCTATACGGATGAAGTCATTGAAGTGACCTGCTTGTAATGCAGCATCTTGGCGAGCATCGACAAAAGTTAATACTTTACGGTCGTTTTGCGTTATCCCCATCTTTTGCATAAGGATGATGTCTTCGTATGACAATACTGTTGTAGCAGTACTTCTACCTTCACCGCCTATTCTTGACAGTTTTGAGTATTCCGACTGCTTGCCTTTATATATGGCACGAGCTGTTGGGTCGTACATCAGTGGAGAAGGTACAAATACAGCTTCCATATATCCCATACCGTCAAGTGGCTCAGTTGGGCTGTAGGCACCAGATTGTGTCACGTAAATCTTTTGTGGAATACGTGCTTCATATGTCTTCTTCAGTTTTCGTACACCTTTCTTGTTAGTGGTGTACCAGTCAGAAGGTATGTCATCGGAAGTAATATCCAACATATAATCATCTACGGATTCGCCATGATGGGGCAAGATGATATAACCGTCATTGACATCGCTATCACCATCACCAGTGGCATAGCCGTCAAAGTTGCGAGGCATAATCGTGCTGCCGATAATCTTTATCACATAAAACTCATGACCACTAAGACGGCTGAATACGACTGGGTAGTACATGATTTTTACGTCACCATGCGACAACTCTTTACAGTAGAGCTTTTCTTCTACTGTAATCTGACGGCTGGCTTGGTCACCAATGGTAAGATACACATTTCCTGTCTGTGGTATAAATTGGTGAATCTTGTAAGGGAGTATAGATGCTCCATTACTTAAATTCAGTTGATTGCACCAATTTAGTAAGTCAATAATGTGCTTTTGGCATTTCTTTTCTTCCTCTCCAGTTTGCAGTGAGAGTTTTTTTGCCATATCTTCTATGGCAATAGGTTTTCCACGAAAGTATTTACCTTCCTTCTTTTTGTATTCGAGTGCTATGTTTTGCTCTATCCAAATGGCGGTAGGATATTTCTTGGCATCATCTATGTCGGAAGAAGTTGGTATGGGTGCATTGATGCAAGCACGCAATTCTCCATCCGATGGCTCCTCATCGGATAAACCTATGGCAAGTGTTTCATCAATTACTTGCTCTTTTGTATATGTGCTTCCGAAGATGCAGGATGCCACTTCTGCTACTTTTTCTCGCTGTTGTACATAACTTATGCTGTCATCAGCTACCATGGTAGCTGATGTTCCGAAGCAAAGAACTTTTCCTGATGCAAGTGCTTTGATTCGTCTAATCAAGAAAGAGACATCACTTCCTTGCATGCCACGGTAAGTATGCAACTCATCGAATACCAGGAAATGTAAATTCTCTAAGAAGCACTTTCGCAAATCTTCTTCTTTGCCAGCACGTGTCATGAGCAATTCCAACATCATATAGTTTGTTAATATGATGTTGGGTGGTGTTTGCTGCATCTTAGTGCGAGCTTCATCGTTTTCTTGTCCTGTATATTTGCCGAATGTAAAAGGGCATTTGTTGCCAGTCTTTTCTTCGTAAGTGGACTTGTAGCGACTAAGCTCTTCTGCTTGTGAGTTGATGAGAGCATTCATCGGATAAACGATAATGGCAATCGTTTTGTCCTTGCATACTTCTTCGTTTTGTAGAACATAATTGAAAATGGTTGCCATAAAGGTGCGTGACTTTCCTGAGCCAGTACCAGAAGTTACGATAAACTCCTTATCTTGGCACCCTAATTCAATCGCATCTTGCTGATGTTTATAGAATGGTTTGTCGAAAAAATACTCCAGATCGGGATGGATAGGGAATCCCTTGGCAATAAGCTCTTTTACGCCTATTCCCTTCTCGAAATTTGGATTGAATTGAATCAAGGCTTTAGGCCAAAGCTCTTCGTGTTTGATGGAATCGCTGACTTTTTCCTTAATTCGTTCATCCTTTATGGTAACAAAACTTTCCAGGTAACTTTTGTAGCTGCCTTTCAAGTTTTCATATAATTCAATTATATTCATACTCTTTAATCTTTAAACAGCTACAAAGATAATATTTTTCTTTGAAAACAGGGCATATATTCAGGAGGAAAGTGTATTTTCTTTGTGATTTTTTTTAGTTTAGAGTGAAAAACTCTATGTATGGGGGATAAACAAAATATTAGTTGTGTAAACTTAATGGATAGTTCGCCAAACTAGGTGATGAAATACTGTTGTTTATAGGCGAGTTTATATTTGATGCTAGTTCTAATCGTACCTTTATGGAATTAATTCAGAAGTACTGATAGCTTTAGTATTATACCGCAATCTCTAGTTATAAGTGTTCTGAATGTGTCTCCTCCTGCCACAGCATTCGTCTCCTCCGGTCACAGCATTCGACTCCTTCAGCTATCGCATTCGTCTCCTCCGGTCACAGCATTCGACTCCTTCGGTCACTGCATTCGACTCCTCCAGCTATCGCATTCGTCTCCTCCGGTCACTGCATTCGACTCCTTCAGCTATTGCATTCGTCTCCTTCAGCCACCGCAGTCGTATGTGTCAACTCAATGAAGTAGATGAAGTCGTGAAATGAAGTGGATGAGTTCGCATAATGAAGTTCATGATTTCGGCACAATTGTCAATACATAGAAATGGTAAAGTAAAAAAAAGTTTATTCCTACTTTTCCCAATTCTTCTTCCAACATCAGTAAAGTTTTTAACGAAATCGGGCTATTTTTCTTTATTTAACTCCGAAATAGAATGGAATATCAGAGAAAATCTATAAATTTGTACCCAAATACAATGTTTTGTAAAGAATGGAAGATAGAGAACTGTTGCTGAAAAGTGACCCGGAGTTTGACCGCCTCGCCTTTACGGTGTTGGCTATCGAGGCTTCGGCACAAAAAATGGGTATATCGCCGTCTGAAATGAGAAAGCGATTGGATAAGGTGGGGCTAATCAAGAGTCTCATCCAAGATTGCTATGACACTCTACATACTGAGAGCCGGGAAGCTGTAGCGAATGATGTGGTCGAAGCTCTTAAAAATTGGGAAAGAAAAGAATAATGGAAAAGCAGTTCAAATCATACGAAAGGATATAATTATGTTGGATTTCTTATTACAATACTGCGTTAAATTAACATTTAATCGTCTGTAAATCAATAACTTATATTAA
>OGOJ01001273.1_pt1 | contig 19511 bp, 16 predicted proteins | sample 1552601 | NCBI WGS metagenome assembly OGOJ01 (sample SAMEA2580184, study PRJEB22360) | human gut metagenome | biome: human gut; feature: human-associated habitat; material: faeces | place: Denmark | collected 2008/2010
CTGCTTGCCGTTTTCGGCGGCTTCCACCAGCGCTTCCACGACCTTCGAGTCGCGCGCGAGGCGATAAAGCGTCATGCGGATGGAGACGACCTGCGGATCATTCGCCGCTTCGGACAGCATCCGCAGGAACGGACGGATACTCTGGTAAGGGTAGTGCAGCAGCACATCCTTTTCCAGAATCTGCTCCATCACCGGGCGATTGTCCACGATATCCGGCGTTGCCTGCGGATGACGTGGCGCGTAGAACAGTTCCGCGTGGCTGCGCAGTTTATCCTGAATATTAAACAGGAAGCTAATATCCAGCGGCGTATCGTACTCGTAGACGCGCGCGGTGTCCAGTTTCAGCTGGTCGCACAGCTTCTCAATGATGTCGTGCCCAATCTTGCGGCTCAACTCCAAGCGCACCGGGCAGAGTTTCTGGCGCAGGCGCACGACTTCCGCCATGTGGTCGCGGTAGTTGAGGTCTTCGTCGTATACGCTGTCCGCATCAATGTCGGCGCTGCGGGTAATGCGCGCAAGCGTCTTGCTTGCGATGCGGTAGCTGCCAAAAAGCAGCGGCAGATAGTGCAGAATCAGCTCCTCCGAGAGGATATAGCAGCCCGTACGCTCCGGTACTTCAATCAGGCGCGGGAACATGTTCTCCCCGCACGGAACGATGCCGATTTTTTCCTTCTCGCTGCCCGTGCGCAGGACGGCGACGGCATAAATCTCCTTGTTTTTGAGGAACGGGAACGTCTGCTTTTTGCCCACGACATAAGTCGAGAGCAATGGCAAATAGTCCTCGCGGAAGATTTTCGCCAGATACTGCTCGCTTTCCGAGCTGATTTGGCGGAAGTTGACGATGCTGATGCCCTCGTCCTCCAGCTTCTTTAGCACATCGGCATACGTCCGGTCGCGGCGGTCGCACAGCGTGCGGATGCGGCTGACGGCAGCGTCAATCTGCTCGCCGGGGGTCATGTTCGTCTTGTTCTCGCGTGCCTCCTTATCCAGCAGCATCTGGTCATGCAGGCTACCGATGCGCACCATGAAAAACTCGTCCAGATTGCTCTGGAAGATCGAGAGGAACGACAGACGCTCGCACAGCGGTACGCGCTCATCCTCCGCTTCTTCCAGCACTCGCTCGTTGAACCGCAGCCACGAAAGCTCGCGGTTTTCCGTGCAAGTCAGCATGTTGTCCATCCTATTTTGCCCCTTTCCATCAGTTCATTGCAATATCTGCCAATTTATCGCGATAATTGCGCAGCGCTTCCGCTTCCACTTGCTGACGCTCCGCCGTCAATTTTGGGTCTTCCCGCAGGCGCTTCATGCACTTCGCAGCTTCATCCAGCAGCTTCACGTCACCGTCAAGCAGGAAATCCGCCATCATTTCGCCAGATTGCCGCGTACCCATCAGGTCGCCCGGCCCGCGAAGCTCCAAGTCTTTCTGCGCGACGATGAAGCCGTCATTCGTCTGCGTCAGGATGCGCAATCGCTCATTTTCCGCTGCCAGCAGGAAGCACCAGCTTTCCGCTGACCCGCGCCCGACGCGCCCGCGCAGCTGATGCAATTGGCTGAGCCCGAAGCGCTCGGCATTCTCAATCACCATGACGCTCGCGTTCGGCACGTTCACACCGACTTCGATGACCGTCGTGGACACGAGGACATCGAGATTCCCGGCGGAAAACTCGCTGAGCACCTGCGCTTTTTCGTCCGCGGGCTGTGCGCCCCACGTCAATCCGACGCGAAGCCCCGACAATTCGCCGTTTTTCAGCGCGTCGAACGTCGCCTGTGCGCTGCGAACGTCCTCCATCATCTCGCTGTCCTCAACCAGCGGGCAGACCACATACGCCTGATGCCCTTTCAGCACCTCCTGCCGCAGGAAGCCGTACATCCCGGCGCGCTTCTCTTCCGGCACGACTCGCGTCTTGACCGGCGTGCGCCCCGGCGGCAGCTCATCGACGATGGACACATCAAGGTCGCCATAGAGAATCAGCGCAAGCGTGCGCGGAATCGGCGTTGCGGACATGACGAGCACATGCGGCGCTTTCGTGCCGTCCGCGCCTTTCTGCTGCAAGGTCGAGCGCTGCATCACGCCAAAACGGTGCTGCTCATCCGTCACAACCAGTCCGAGCCTTTGATACGCCACCTTTTCGCTGATCAGCGCGTGCGTCCCGAACACTGCCTGATATTCCCCGTTTGCGCAAGCCTCCTGCGCCTCCCGCTTCGCCTTCGGGCGCATCGAGCCAATCAGCAGGCCGCAGTGGATGCCCAGCGGTTCCAGCATTGCCTTGGCGGATTCGTAGTGCTGGCGCGCGAGAATTTCCGTCGGCGCCATCATCGCCGCCTGGTATCCGCAGGCGCAGGTCATGGCAATCGCCCCGAATGCCAGCGCGGTCTTGCCGCAGCCGACATCGCCCTGCACGAGGCGGCTCATCGCCCGGTCGCACCGCAAATCCGCTGCGATTTCCTCCAAGACGCGCTTCTGCGCCCCGGTCGGCGGGAACGGCAGCGTTTGCCAGAATTTATCCGGCGCATCCGGCGGAACCGGCAGTGCCGTGCCATCCTCCTTGTGTCCGCGCAGCAGCCCCAGCGCCGCCTGATACATCAGCATCTGCTCAAACGCCAGCCGCCGCCGCGCCAGCCGCAGGTTCTCTACATTCAGCGGGAAATGCGCCTGCCGGATGGCGAAATTCAGCTCACACAGCTGATGGCGGATGCGCAGGTCGTTCGGCAGCGTCTCCGGACAGCAGTCATCGACCTGTTCCAGCGCCTGCTGCATCATTTCGCGGAAGGACTTCGCCGGAATCCCCTTCACGGCGCGGTACACCGGCAGGATGCACGGTTCCGTCACCCGCTGCGCATTTTGGAGTACGGGTTTCCCCCGGCTCTGCCCCATACGCCCGAAGAGCATGATGGTCTGCCCGACCGGCAGGTTCTGCATCATCCACGGCTGATTATACCACACCAGCGGCAATTTTCCGCTGTCATCCCAGAGATACGCCGTCACGCGCGTCAAGCCGTTGAAGCGGCTGAGCTTCGGTGCGTCCTGCACAACACCCATCACCAGCACCTCGCCGCCGTTTGCGTCCGCGCAGGGAATCGGGTGTGTTCTGTCCTCGTAGCGCTGCGGAAGAAAATACAACAAATCGCGCAATGAGCAGACGCCCACTGCGCGAAGGGATTCCAGCCGGGTTGGGCCAATGCCCTTGATGGCGGAAAGCTCCATTTGCTTTTTACTCCACAGAAATCAGATAGTAATACAGCGGCTGACCGCCCAGCAGGCAGTCCACATCACAGTTCGGATACTGATCGGCGATTTCCGCCGCCACCTGCTCCGCGTCTTCCTTCGTCGTATCCGCGCCGTAGTAGACAGTAATCAGCTCCGCGTCGTCGGTCACAACGGCCTTCATCATGTCCAGCACAACGTCATGCACGGAATTGCCGCAATACTCAATCTTGCCGTTGTGCATCCCGATGATGTCACCCTTGTGAATCTGCACGCCGTTGTACTCGCTGTCGCGCACCGCGTACGTTACCGTACCGGTCTTGACGTGCTCCGCCGCTTCCGCCATGCGCTTGGCGTTCTCCTCGCCGGACACGTCGTCTTGGAACGCGACCGCCGCGGCAATGCCCATCGCCACGTTCTTCGTGGGGATGACGTGCACTTCCTTCTCCGCCAGTTCCGCCGCCTGATTCGCCGCGAAAATGACGTTGCCGTTGTTCGGGAACACGAACACACACTTGGCGTTGACCTGATTGATGGCGTTCAGAATGTCATCCACCGACGGGTTCATCGTCTGACCGCCCTCGACCACCACATCCACCGTCAAATCGCGGAAGATGCTGGAGAAACCGTCGCCCAGCGACACTGCCACCATGCCAAATTCCTTCGCAGGTTCGGCAGGGGCTTCCACCGCTGCGGGCGCTTTCTCCGCCTCCAGCGCACGCTTGCGCGCCAGCATGTTGTCCACCTTCACATTCACCAGTTCGCCCAGCTCAATGCCGTACTGGATGGCGTTGCCGGGGTCGTTGGTGTGCACATGCACCTTCGTCTCGGTCAGGTCGCCCGTCACCTTGACGCAGTTGCCAATGCGGTTCAGGCGGCGGCGGAAGGAATCCACGTCGCCCTCGGTGCAGTCCTCGCGGAAATTCACGATGTCATACTCCGTGCAGTAGGCGTAAGGCAGATCGCCGGACAGGTCGTGAATATCCTCTTCCACCTGACTATCGCCCGCCAGCAGCGCCGCCGGGTCAGCAATTTCCTCGCCGCGCATGACCGCCGCATAGCCGGTGTAAATCAGCATGAGACCGCGTCCGCCGGAGTCGACCACGCCCGCCGCTTTCAGGGGCGGCAGCATGTCCGGCGTGCGCTTCAAAATCGCCTCGCCGCTGGTCAGAATGACGTTCATCAGCCCATCGTAGTCATCGGGATTGCTCTCGGTGTATTTGATGGCATCCTCCGCAATGACGCGCGCGACAGTCAGAATCGTGCCCTCCTTGGGCTTCATGACCGCCTTGTACGCCTTGTCAGAGCCCGCCTTCAATGCCTGTGCGAACTGCACGGGGGTAATCTTCTCCACGCCCTTCAAGGACGTCGCGAAGCCGCGCAGCAGCTGGGACGTGATAACGCCGGAGTTGCCGCGCGCGCCCTTGAGCGCACCCTTCGAGATGGCAGCCGCCGCCTCATCCGCGCGCAGGTACTCCTGCGCATTGACCTCACGGGTCGCGCTCTGCATGGTCAGGGACATATTCGTCCCCGTATCGCCGTCCGGGACAGGGAAAACGTTCAGCGCGTCCACCGCTTCCCGGTTCTTTTCGAGCAATGCCGCACCCGCGACGACCATGTCGCGCAGCAGCAGCCCGTCAATGGTTTTATGCTGTATCAAAGGTAAATTCCTCCTACCTGCTTTCGGCGCCAGCTCCTTGGAACTGCTGCCGTGTGGCTTTCCTGCATTACACGCGGATACCTTCCACGGAGATGTTGACCTTGCGAACCTTCACGCCCGTCATGCTTTCCAGCTTGTAGCGCACGGTATCGACAATGGTCTTGCACACCTCGGCAATGGAGATGCCGTATTCCACGATGATGAACAGATCGACGTCCAGCATATCGCCAACACTGCGAATCTGCACGCCCTTGGAGAGGTTTTCCCTTCCCAGCCATTCGACGATGCCATCCTTGGCACGCTTGGAGGACATGGCGACGATGCCGTAGCATTCCAGCGCCGCGTATCCCACGACCTTGAGCAGGACATCCTCCGTAATATAGATTGTTCCGATGTCGTTCTTGATTTTGCAATCCATAGTAGTCGACCTCCTTCATCCAGGGGCTTCCCAGCTTTTGTCCTCGCGGACACGATAAATGCACCCATAGCTGGGTCAGAGTATAGTATACAGGATTTTAGCGGAAATGGCAAGACTTTTTCGGCCCGTTTCACAAAAATGCCGCCAGAAATTCCAGAAAAAGCGCCGACATGTGTCGATTTCGTGAACATTTCTTGCAGATTGTGTGATTTTCCCGCCTTTGCGATACCGCCTGACCAAAAATTTTCCCCTTGACAAGCGGGAAAAACCGTGCTATCATGCACCCATCAGGGCAATGAGGAGACGGGTCATCCGCTTCTGCGGCGCAGGCAGAGAGCTTCCGGGCGGTGTGAGGAAGCAGGCGGCGCATAGGGTGACGTACAGCTCCGAGCCATCCGCTGAAACCGCGTCTGCGCGGCGGGTAGGCGGCATCCGGTGCGCCGGTTACAGCGTGCGAGGAATGACTGTTCCTCCTTGAGGGCTGTTCGCAGCCAGACGGAAGTGGTACCGTGGCATTTTGTCACCTTCCCCGGATTTTGTCCGGAGAAGGTGTTTTTTATTCTTATTCTCTGAAAGTAGTAAGGAGTGATTGGAATATGGCGCTTGATTCCCTGCGTTTCGCGCACCGCTTCGACCAGATCAGCGGCAGCGCCATTCGCGAAATCTTCAAGATGATTGCCAAGCCCGGCATAATTTCCTTCGCGGGCGGCAATCCGGCGGCATCAGCGCTGCCCGATGCGGAATGCGCCGAAATCGCCCGCGACGTGCTGCAAAATGATGGCAAGCGCATCCTGCAATATGGCGCGACAGAGGGGTATCCGCCGCTGCTGGAAAGCCTGCACGCCTATGTGGAGCAGCAGCTTGGGTGCGCCGTGCCTGCGGTGCTGCCCGTCACTGGCTCAACACAGGCGATGGATTTGCTCTGCAAAGCGCTGATTGACCCCGGCGACGTGATTCTGGTGGAGAACCCGTCATTTCTTGGCAACATGCAGTGTATGCGGCTGTATCAGGCGACGCTGGTGCCGGTAGAGAGTGACGAGAACGGGATTATCCCGGAAAAGCTGGAAGAAGCGATGCGCCAGTATCACCCGAAGCTGCTCTACACCATTCCGACGTTCCAGAATCCGACGGGCATCACGCTGGCCGCCGACCGCCGCAAGCCCATTGCGGAACTCGCCGCGAAGTACCACGTCGTCGTGGCGGAAGACGACCCGTACCGCGACCTGCGATATGCCGGAGAAGCGTGCCCCTCTATCAAATCCTTCGACAAGGATGGCTGGGTCGTTTTCCTTGGCTCGTTCAGCAAGATTATCAGCCCCGGTCTGCGTGTCGGATTCATGGCGGGCGACGCAGGCATCCTGCGCAAATGCACTGTCGGCAAGCAGTCCACCGACGTCCACACGGCAAACCTTACACAGGCAATTGTGGATCAGTACCTGCGGCGCGGTCTGCTGCCCGACCACATCACAAGCATCTGCCGCAGCTACAAGGCGCAGCTGGACGCGATGCTGAGTGAACTTTCGACCTTCCCCGAAGGCACGACGTACACGCGCCCGGACGGCGGCCTGTTCATCTTCGTAACGCTGCCGGAGGGCATTGACGCAAAAGTGCTGCTGGAACAAGCGGTAGAGCGCCACGTCGCCTACGTCCCCGGCACGCACTTCTTCTGCGACGGCGGACACGAGAACACGCTGCGCCTGAACTTCTCCAACTCCAGCATCGCGCAAATCCACGAGGGCATGAGCACCCTGCGGGAGATTTTCGCGCAGGCGCTGGCGAAATGACACTGTTTCCCCTACCACTTAATATATAGGAGGTTCCCCATGCATATTCTTGACGTTTTGAAAGAACGCGGCTTCATTGCCCAGACCACCTTTGAAGACGAACTGTACAAGCAGCTCGAAGAGCCGACCACCTTCTACGTCGGCTTCGATCCGACCGCCGATTCCCTCCACATCGGGCATTACATCCCGATTATGGCGATGGCGCACATGCAGCGCGCGGGACATCGCCCGATTGCGCTGATGGGCGGCGGCACGGCAATGATCGGCGACCCGTCCGGCAAGACCGACATGCGCAAGATGATGACCGTCGAGACGATTGACCACAACGTCGAGTGCATCAAGCAGCAGATGAGCCGTTTCCTTGATTTCTCAGGCGACAAGGCGATTATCGTCAACAACGCGGACTGGCTGCGCAACCTGAACTTCATCGAGTTCATGCGTGACATCGGCGCGATGTTCTCCGTCAACAAGATGCTGACCGCTGACTGCTACAAGACGCGCATGGCGACCGACAACGGTCTGTCTTTCCTCGAATTCACCTACATGCTCATGCAGTCCTACGACTTCTTGGAGCTGTTCCACCGCTACGGCTGCCGGCTGGAAATGGGCGGCAATGACCAGTGGAGCAACATGCTCGGCGGCGCAGATCTGGTGCGCCGCAAGGACAGCGAAAAGGCGTTCGCCTGCACGTTCCAGCTGCTGCTGACCCACGACGGCAAGAAGATGGGCAAGACTGAAAAGGGCGCGCTGTGGCTTGACCCGAACAAGACCTCCCCGTTCGACTTCTACCAGTACTGGCGCAACGTTGATGATGCGGACGTCGAGAAGTGTCTGGGGCTGCTGACCTTCCTGCCGATGGACGAAGTGCGCCGTCTTGGCGCGCTGCAAGGCAGCGAAATCAACGAGGCAAAGAAGGTGCTGGCGTTCGAGGTGACGAAGCTGGTGCACGGCGAAGAAGAGGCGCAGAAGGCCGCCGATGCCGCTGCCGCACTGTTCGCGGGCGGCGCGTCTGCCGCGAATGTCCCCTCCTTCACGCTGACGCGGGACGAATTTGCCGCCGACAGCCGCGTGACGACCATGCTGGTGAAGTCCGGGCTGTGCAAGAGCCAGAGCGACGCGCGCAATCAGGTGAAGGCGGGCGCGGTACTGGTGGCGGACAAGAAGGTGGATGACCTGAACGCCACGCTGGCGGAGAGCGACGTCCCCGCGGATGGTCTGCTGATTCAGAAGGGCAAGAAGAACTTCCGCCGCCTGTTCCTCGCATGAGTGCCATGAACCCCTATCGGACGCTCCGGCAGTTCGCCAGCGACGAGTTCATCATCAACAAAAGCCGCTTCATCGGCTATGCCGCGCCGTGCGAAACGGAGGCGGAGGCGCTTGCGTTCCTGCAATCCATCCGCACAAAGCACAAGGACGCCACGCACAACTGTTATGCCTACATCATCGGGCAGAACGCGGGCATCATGCGCTATTCCGACGACGGCGAGCCGGGCGGCACTGCGGGGCTGCCGATGATGGAGGTATTGAAGCATCAGGGCGTAGTCAACTGCTGCTGCGTGGTCACACGCTATTTCGGCGGCGTGCTGCTGGGCGCGGGCGGGCTGGTGCGCGCGTACACGCAGGGGGCTGTCGTCGCGCTCAAGGCGGCGCAAGTCGTCGAGATGCTCCCCTCCTGCCAATACCTGTGCGAAGTCGCCTATCCGCTGTGGGACAAGGTGCAGTACGCGCTGAAAAGCCTGCCCGTGCAATTGCTGAGCAGCGAGTTCACGACCGCCGTCGGCTTCACGCTGCTGATTCGCCAGACGGACGCGCAATCTGTCCTGGACACGCTGACCCGCGTGACCGACGGGCGCATTGAGACGCTGCTGGAGGAAGAATCCTACCGTGCGTGGGACAGCGAAAGCAAATAACCGATTTTACCCGGAAATCGTTCTGATTCAGAACAGTTTTCGGGTTTTTGCTTGACCTTTATCAGCTTTCCTGCTATGATGCTTTCATAAATACCGGGACAAGGAGAAAGGCATATGACAAGGAAACATCCAGCACATGAGCTTGAGGAAGATGTGCTGGTTCGCACAAGCAACATGGGGCAAGGGCGCTCGGATTATGAAGCGTTTCACACGCTGTCGCCCGCCATCCACCTGCGCGAAATCCATACGCATGATTTCTTTGAGCTGTATATTCACCTAAACGGCTTTCCCCGCCTGTATGTGGACAACAAAATCGTCACGCTCCAGCGCGGCAGCCTGATGATTTTCCCGCCATTCGTCATGCACGGCATAATCTCGCAGGACACCATCCGCAACTACGAGCGAGTGGTGCTGTTCATCTCCTCCGGGATGCTGCACCAGCTGGGGCAGGGACTTCTGCCGCTGGAGCAGCGCCTTTTGGACTGCACGCGCCGCACCGGGTATCATTATCAGCTGGATGAAGCGGCGCTTTCGCTGTGTACAACGTGCATTGACCGTGTGGCGCAGAACACAGGCGACGAGCGTCCCGAATCGCGCTTGGCGGATTATGCCGCGATGACCGAGTTTCTGCTGCAAATCCTCCGCGTGACGCAGGAAGCGCCAATGCTGCAGAGTGCCCAGCCCTCGCCAGACACCATCCAGCGCGTGATGGCGTACATCAACGAGCATTACGCCCAGCCGCTGACGCTGGAGGAAATTGCGGACGCGTTCTTCATCAGCAAATCGTACCTGTCACACGAGTTTGTCCGTTACACGAACACGTCGGTGTACGAGTACATCCAGTTCCGGCGCATCTGTGGCGCGAAGCTGCTGATTGCCTCCGGCGTATCGCTGACGGATGCTGCATTCCAGAGCGGGTTCAATTCGTACTCCTCCTTTCTGCGCACTTTTCGCAAAACAGCAGGCATTTCGCCGACGGATTTCCAGCGAAATCTTGGCAAATAGCTTTTGCATTGTCGAATACGGATAATTTTTTCCCAGATATATCTGCACGATTTGCATAGTAGTGTGGACAATTTGCATAGACGCGCCGCCCTTTCTCCGCTATAATGAGGGTAACTTCCGGATGAGGTAATGCAGCCGTCGCCTCCCGGACAATGTGCAAAGGTTCGGCTGAAAGAGAAAAGGAGGATCTCTATGAAACGATTTTTCCTGCTGCTGCTCGCTGCTATCATCGGGCTGCTGCCGCTGATGAGCGCCTGCGCTGAAGCGCCGCTGGACGGGTATCCCGGCATTGATGAGCTGCCCGCCATCGACACAATCAACAATCCATTTGAGTTTTTCGACGTGAAGAATGACCCGAACGGCGACGGCATTGTGACCGACATCACCGAATGGGAAGCGCGCCGCACCGAAATCCGCGATTTGATCCAGCACTACTGGCTGGGCTACCGCTGGGAAACCGCGGCGGAGGACGTGTCTGGCAAGTACGAGATTGTCTACGAGGACAACACCGCGTCCTACGGCGGCTTCTATGGAATTTGGGGCACTTGCGTCTTCAACCTCGGCGACGAGTTCCGCAAGTTGTCCGCTGCGCTGCTGGAAGGTGAAGTGACGGTGGGCGACAAGACGTTCGGCCCTGCATCCACCAAGGCGGAAGCCAAGCAGCTTGCCATCGAGGCGTGGAACGCGGGCTACTCCGTCCACTACATTGGCGAACCGCCGTGGGGCACGGAAGGCGACGCGGTGTTCGTGAACACCACCGGCGCGATTACCGCGGAAACCATCCCCGCCCGTGTGCGCCCCGTGTATCAGGCGGTCATTACCATCACGAATCCGGAAACGGGCGCAAAGGCGAGCTTCGCCGCGAAGCTGAATGTGCCCACGGATGCGCAGATTCTGGCGGCTTGGGGCGAAGAGAAGGATCAAGTACCGTTCGTGATTGATATCGGCGGTACCTCCGCATTCTCTGCTGCGAACTTGAACGGACAGGGCTACGGTCTGGTGACGTTCAAAGCCACTGACATTTACCCCGATGACTCCAATGCGGATGACGGCATTGACCGTGCTGGCGTGTACACCGCGCTCTACCCCTACGACGCGAACGACTACAAGCACGCATCCGGCGCGCTGATGGCGTGGAGCTGGGCGGCCAGTCAGATTGTGACCGCCTTGGAAAACACGGCAGAGGGCACGAGCCTGACGCTGGGCGAGCTGGTTCGCCTTGACCCGGCGAAGACCGTCATCACGGGCCATTCCCGCTACGGCAAGGCCGCCATGTTCACCTCGGCGTTTGACGACCGCATCAGCATCTGCGTGCCGAGCGAATGCGGCGGTTCGGGCATCCAGAGCTACCGCTACAAGGTGGAAGGCAAGATTTTCAACTTCAACACCTCCGCCTACGCCAAGGCTGACCGTGTCTACGGCAAGACCGAAGTGCCGACCGTGTCCTACGGCAAGGGCAACAGCTGGTTCCCGGAGACGGCTGCTATGTTCGTCGCCCGTGATAACCAGATTCCGTTTGACCCGGTGGAAATCATCGCGCTGGTTGCGCCGCGCCCCTTCTTCACCGTGTCAGGCATTGACACCCACTGGCTGGGCAATGAAGGCGCTGTCGCCAGCATGGTTGCAGCAGAAGAGGTTTACGATTTCGTCGGCACGACGGAAATCGAGAAAAACAACATTGCTGTCCGTGCCCGCCAGAGTGACCACGTCTTCTACCCGCGTGACTTCTGCTTTGCGCTGGCGATTATGGATCGCGAATTCAAGCAGACGGACGACAAGCTGCTGCATGTGAAGGATCTGTTCCCGGAAGGCACTGGCATTTCCGGCATGTCCTACCCGGCGGCGGATTACGCAACCATCAGCGAACTGAACGACTACCCGTTTGACATCAATTCTTCCTACATCCCGTGGTCTGCCGAAAGCAAGTACACGCTGTGGACGGCGCAGGAAACCTTCCTGACGAACCACAATGTTACCATTACCGCGCATTCCGACGCGCCCGACGTGGTGCTGGTGCTGCCGGACGGCAGGGAAGTCGCCGCCGCTTCGCACGAGGGTGACGTGTTCACCTTCACCTTGACTGCTGAACAGTCCGTCTACGGGCGCTACGAACTGCGCACCGTCGGCACGGACAAGGCGGCGCACAGCGTCTACTTCTCCGCCGTTTCGCTGGCAGACGCGCTCCGTCACGGCACGACGAAGGGCGACGAGGGCGAAGAGAACCGCGTGCTGGGCTTCGCGTCCCGTCTGGCGAACACGAAGGAGAATCCCCCGCTGGTCTACATCGGCAGCGAAACCAAACCCGCTTCCATGATTTTCACACCCGAACGTGTGGTGCCGGAAGACACGAGCTTGCTGGAATACGGCATTCTGTTCCACGACGCGCTGTTTATCCGCATTGCAAACGCTGGCTGGGACGCTTCGCAGACCTTCAAGGTGAAGAACCTGAAGTTTGTCTCCATGCCGGAATACACCTTCGAGTTCTCGATGGCGGACATTGCCGCTTCCGCTGAAAACAACGGCAAGCAGGATGCTGCGCTGTTCACCAAGCCGATTTCTTGGAACGCTGAGCGCTACAACAACGGCTTCTCGCAGGTGTGGCCCGCGATTCCGGATACGCTGGAAGAGCGGCAGGCGCTTGAACGCGGCGAGACCATCACCCGCCCCGAAGCGCCCGAAAAGACCGTGACCGCCTTTGACGCGACCGTCTCCGGCGAAGCGGCACTGTCGGACACCGCGCTGACCATCACGCTGACCTTCTCCGAAGCGCTGCGCACGGGTGAATACGCCGTCGGCATGGACATTGCCGAAGCGTGGGAAACCGCGTGGAATGCGGACGGCACGCAGATGACGCTGACCGTCCCCGCGGACGCGCTGAATGGACAGCACACCGTGAACCTCATCATCTTCCGCCTGATGGATACCGATGGCAACCTCATCGGCGGTCCGGTGGAACTGCATTTGGACTTCTAATCCTCGAATCCCCTGCCCGTGGCGACGTAAAATCGTCACTGGCTTTTTTGTTCCCGGCAAACTTCATTTTCGCTTCCTCGTAACTTCACATTGGCTTCATCCAATTGTGGCATAATCGCTTCCGGAACATTCATGAGCTGGAAGGAGTCAGAGGAACTATGAAGAAGACCGGGAAAATCATTGCCATCATCGTCGTGCTTGCGCTCGTCGTGGGCGGCGTTTTCCTTTTTGCGGGCGGACGGAAAAATGCGGCTTACCGCGAGGAAATCGCTCGCACACAGGACATCAGCACCTATTACACCTTTTCCGGCAACCTGTCGACAAAGGACAGCCAAATCGTCACCTCCACCGCGAAAACAACCGTCAAAGAGTGCCTGTTCTCCGAGGGCGACGTGGTGAAGAAGAACGACATTATCCTCAAATTCTCAAGCGGCGGCACGGCACGCGCGCCGATGGACGGAACGCTCTCGAACCTCTACGTCGAGGAAGGCGACGAGGTGACCATGGGGCAGCAGCTGCTGCGTGTCGCAGATTACAGCAATCCGCAGATTGTGTTCAACGTGGATGAATACGACCGTCCGGCGCTCTCCGTCGGGCAGGCGGCGGATGTGACCGTGCTGTCCACCGGCAAGGTGCTCACCGGCACCATCACCCGCATTGCGCAGGAAGCGACCGTATCCGGCGACTTGGCGTACTACGAGGTGACGATGACCGTGCCGCAGGACGGAACGCTCGCCATGGGCTTGAGCTGCGAAATCCGCGTGCTGTACCAGAGCGTGAAAAACGTCACGACTGTGTCGATTGACGCGATTCAGTACGATTCGGACGGCAAGCCGTTCGTCTACTGCTACGACCGCAAGGACGATATTGTACAGCAGCGCGTGACACTGGGCATCAACAACGGCTCGATTGTCGAAATCGTTGATGGCATCCGCACGGGCGAAGCGGTGCTGATTCCCGTGAAGAACACAATGGAAATGCCCATGATGCATTATTGACGGAAAGGGGCATTCACCATGGCGGAAAATATTCTGACAATGGAGAACATCGTCAAAACATACAAAATGGGCGATGAACAGCAGACGGTTTTGAAGGGCATTGACCTGCAGGTGGACAAGGGCGAATTTGTCGCCATTCTTGGCCCCAGCGGGTCGGGCAAATCAACGCTGATGAACATCATTGGCTGTCTGGACACGGCAACATCCGGCACATACCACTTGCATGGGCGGGACGTATCCGCGCTGAGCGAATCGGAGCTGGCGCGCGTGCGGTCAAAGGAAATCGGGTTCATCTTCCAGTCGTTCCAGCTGCTTCAGCGTCAGGACGCGCTGCAAAACGTGGAACTTCCGCTGATTTACGCGGGCATGAGCGGCCACGAGCGCGCCGCGCGGGCGCAGCAAATGCTGGAGCGCGTCGGTTTGAAGGACAAGATGCACCACTTTCCGAACCAGCTTTCCGGCGGACAGCAGCAGCGCGTCGCGATTGCCCGCGCGCTGGCGAACAACCCGACCATTCTGCTGGCGGACGAGCCGACGGGTGCGCTTGACCGGGCGACGGGACGGCAGGTGATGAGCCTCTTCCATGACCTGAACGACGAGGGGCGCACGATTATCATGATTACGCACGACATTGAGATTGCCCGCCACGCGCGGCGCATTGTGCGCATCCTTGATGGGGAAATCAGTGAAGGAGTGGTGGAAGATGCTTAAAGAGAGCATTCGCATGTCGTGGCAGAACATCCGCGGCAACAAAATGCGCACCTTCCTGACGATGCTGGGCATCATCATCGGCGTGACAGCGATTATCGCGCTGATTACGACGGTCGGCAGCGCAACGGGCGAAATCACGAGTCAATTCTCTGCCTTGGGCGCAGGTAAAGTGAGCGTAAGCATCAGCGGCACAGCCATCAAGCATGGGCTGAACGAAAGCGACCTCGCGCACATTGCTGCGCTGGACAATGTGGCGGGTGTTGACCCAAATGTCTCCCTGCGCACCTATGCCGCGCAGGACGGTCAGCTTGTGGAGGATGTGACGCTGGAGGGGCGCAGCAACGACTATTTTTCCGTGCAGGATGACCTGATTGGGCGCGGTCGGGCGCTGAAGGCGATTGACATGGATCGTTCGAGCCATGTTTGCATCATCGACCAGACCTTGGCGTCCGCTGCCTTCCCGAACGAAGACCCGCTGGGGCAGTCGCTGATTCTGCACGGGCAGCAGTTCACCGTCGTCGGCGTGCTGAGCGAGGACAGCGGAAGCGACCTGATGGCTGCCATGTCTGCCAGCAGCGACGGCGGCAAGGCGATTGTCCCCTATCCGGCGGCGATGCGGCTGAGCGGCTCAAACACCGTGCGGTCGCTGACGCTGTACTTGAAGGACTCGTCGTTATCCTCCGAAACCGTCGACAATGTGAAGCAGCTGCTGGACAGCGCGTTCAACTACCGCGACAGCGCGTACTCCATCATCAATCTGGACAGCCTGCTGGATACGATGAACAGCATCACCGGCATGATGACGACGATGCTGGCGGGCATTGCGTCGATTGCCCTGCTGGTTGGCGGCATCGGCATTATGAACATGATGCTCGTCTCCGTCAGCGAGCGAACGACGGAAATCGGCCTGCGCAAGGCGCTCGGCGCGCGTCCGGGGCTGATTCAAATGCAGTTCCTGATGGAATCGGTCATGCTGTCGCTCATGGGCGGGTTCATCGGCATACTGGTAGGCAATCTCGTCTCGTGGATGATTGCAATGGCGCTGGATATTACCTTCCAGCTCAACGCAGGCGCAATCACGCTGGCGTTCGTGTTTTCCGCCTCGGTCGGCATTCTGTTCGGCTGGGCACCCGCGCGCAAGGCTTCACGGCTGAATCCTATTGATGCTTTGCGGTCGATGTGATATAATAGAAGCATCAGCACAAGGAGGTTTCCGCCATGTTTACGATTCTGGTGGTTGAGGATGACGCGCCGCTGCAGCGGATGATGAGCGCGTTTCTGGGGTTGAACGGCTTTTCAGTCGTCGGGGCTGCCAACGGCGAGGAAGCGCTGAACGCCATCGACAAGGTGATGCCCGATCTGGTCATTGCCGACGTGATGATGCCGGTGATGGATGGCTGGGAACTGACGCGTGAACTGCGCCGCTGCTATCCGCGCCTGCCCATCATGCTGGTGACGGCGCGCGACACCATTGAGGACAAGCGGACGGGCTTCACCTCCGGCGCGGATGACTACCTGACCAAGCCGGTCGATTTGGACGAGCTGCTGCTGCATGTGCAAGCGCTGCTGCGGCGGTCGCAGGCCATGACGAGCCACCAATTGACCATCGGGCAGACGCACTTGGATTACGATTCGCTGACCGTGCAGCGCGGTGACACGCTGCTGACGCTGCCGAAGAAGGAGTTTTTCCTGCTCTTCAAGCTCCTGTCCAGCCCGATGCAGATTTTCACGCGCCGGCAGCTGATGGACGAAATCTGGGGCATGGATGCGCAGAGCGACGAACGCACGGTGGACGTACACATCAAGCGTCTGCGCGAAAAGTGCGAGATTTTCCCTGATTTCAGCATCGTGACAGTGCGCGGCTTGGGCTACAAGGCGGTCAAGAATGGATAAGCGCCGCATCATCCGCAAACCGTACTCCTTCCGCGGGCGCATGATTGCGGCGCTGATGATTGGCTCGCTGCTGGCAACCGTCATCAGCCTGTTTCTCGCCTTCTGCGTGACGCACATCAACCTCTTGCAGGAACTGAAAGTGCGTGAGCGCGCCGTCGCCATCTACCTGATGGAACTGGAACAGCGCACGGAGCTGAGAACAGACGAATTAGCCCGCTTGGTGGAGCAGAACGGCATCGAAGTCGCTGTGCTGTCGGACGAGGATGTCGCTGCCCTGTCCGCGGGCACGCAGCGGGAGCTGAAACGCGCGGGCATTGCCTACGAATCGACGACGTGGAAATCGCAGCGAAATCCGGTAACGTATGTGCAGATGCGCACAGGCGTCCTTGCAATTACCGCTGGCGGCGACGGCAGCAGCTACGGCATCGCGTTTGCGCGCATTATCTTCGGCTCAACCAGCTTTCTGGCAGTCTTTGCGCTGATGGTGACGCTGGCATCCTCCTGGATTTCCAAGCCCGTTCATGAAATCACGAATGCGACTCGCAAGGTCAAAGAGGGCGACTTCACCGTCAAACTGGATGCCGCCCACGCGCCGGGCGAAATTGGGGAACTCATGCGTTCCTTTAACGCCATGACCGACGCGCTCAGCCGAACGTCCTACCTGCAGAAAGACTTCATCAGCTCCATCAGCCACGAATTCAAAACGCCGATTGCGTCCATCCGAGGCTTTGCGCGGCTGCTGCAAATGCCCGGCTTGACCGAGGCACAGCGGCAGGAATATGTGGACTTAATTGCGCAGGAAAGCGACCGCTTGTCGCGCCTGTCGCAGACACTGCTGCGCCTGTCCGCGCTGGAGCAGCAGTCCGCGCCCGCGTCGCTGACGGAGTTTTCGCTGGATGAGCAGCTTCGTCAGGTCATCCTGCGCTTAGAACCGACATGGAGCGCGCGCGGCATCAGCTGGCAGCTGGATTTGAACAGCGTTACCGTCGTGTCGGACGAAGAGCTGCTCAGCCACGTCTGGATGAACATCATCCAAAACGCCATCAAATTCTCACCGGAGAATGCAGTTATCGAGGTGCGCGTGTTCGCCACAGATACGGCGACCGTTGAGATTACCGACCACGGCATCGGCATGGACGACGCGACCGTGAAGCGCATTTTCGACCGTTTCTATCAGGCAGACCGATCCCGCAAGCAGGAGGGTGTCGGCTTAGGGCTGTGCCTCGTCAAGCGGATTTTGGATATGCTTGGCGGCACAGTATCGGTTGACTCGCGCCCCGGCGAAGGCTCCACCTTCCGCATCCACGTCCCCTTCCGGCCCAAATATGATGAGGCCGCACACACTGGCGAAAGAGAGGGTAAAAGCCCATGAACACCGATTCGCAGCATCTTCAGCAGGTCAGCGAGGAATTTCAGCACATGGTGGAGGAATTTTTTCTGGTGCAGTCGCGCTACTCCGCCGCAATCAAGGAGATTCAGACGAAGCTCGAAATCCTTGATGACGAGTTCCAGATGCGTCATCGCCGCAATCCCATCCACCACATGCAGAGCCGGCTGAAAACCATCCAGTCGATGCTGGAGAAGCTAAAGCGCAAGAACTACGAAGTCAGCATCAACAGCGCGGTCAAGAACTTGCAGGATATTGCCGGCATCCGCGTTATCTGCTCGTATGTGCAGGACGTGTATACCATTGCGAACCTGCTGGTCAGCCAAGACGACGTGCATTTGGTGCGCATGGCGGATTACATCCGCGAGCCGAAACCGAACGGCTAACGCAGACTGCATTTGGTTGTTTGAAATTCCTGTTTTTCTCTCCGAAGGGCGGATTCTTGTACCCGTCGAGGTGCAGATTCGCACGATTGCCATGGACTTCTGGGCTTCGCTGGAGCATTCGCTCCGCTACAAGGCGCAGGAGTATATTCCGCAGCACATTTCCGACGAATTGCAGCGCGTCGCGACGGACATTGCATCCCTTGACCAGCGGATGCAGGCGATTCACGATCAGGTGGACGAGCTGAGCGACGCGCGCAGTGACAACGCCACATAATATGATTTCCAGAGGTGAAGGCATGGAACAGTACCCGAAGAAACTGCCACCGCAGGTGGACAGCCGTCTGCGGCACAGTATCCTTGAAATGCCCATAGAAATCCGCAAGGCAAGCGGCATCGTGATTTACGGGCGCCGCATCAAGAGTCTTGTTTTTACGACCGATTTGGCGATTATCAAAAACTGCGACGCGGACGCGGTGTTCGCGGTCTATCCTTTCACGCCCCAGCAGGCCATCAGCGATGCCATCATCAAGGCATCCTACATCCCGGTGTTCTGCGGTGTGGGCGGCGGCACCACCCACGGCGTGCGCACCCTGAACCTTGCCCGCGACGTGGAGAGCCAGGGTGCCATGGGCGTGGTGCTCAATTCCCCCATCTCTGACCTGAACCTGCTGGCGGTCTCGCGGGTGGTGGACATCCCGGTCATCATCACGGTGACAAAAGAGGACACCAACATCCAGAGCCGCATTGATTCCGGGGCATCCATCCTGAATGTGGCCTGCAGCACCGACACGCCCCGGGTGGTGGCAAAGATCCGGGAGCAGTTCCCCGATGTGCCCATCATCGCCAGCGGCGGCAAGACCGGCGAGAGCATTTCCGCCACCATTGCGGCGGGTGCCAACGCCATTACCTACACGCCGCCCTCTCCGGCTGTGCTGTTCAAGGAAATGATGGAGAAATATCGGGAATGATTTACGCAAGGCGCTGTAACTTTTTTCTGTTACAGCGCCTTTTTTACGCCATGAAAGGAGATATTTCAGAAATTTTTGAATTTTTGCGAAATAATTGTTGACAAATCGCGGTCGATTGGCTATAATAATAAAGCACTGTTCAAGTGCACAAAATAAATATGGCGGTATAGCTCAGTTGGCTAGAGCATTCGGTTCATACCCGAAGTGTCACCG
>OGOJ01001277.1_pt1 | contig 19466 bp, 15 predicted proteins | sample 1552601 | NCBI WGS metagenome assembly OGOJ01 (sample SAMEA2580184, study PRJEB22360) | human gut metagenome | biome: human gut; feature: human-associated habitat; material: faeces | place: Denmark | collected 2008/2010
GTTTCATAAAACAAAGGTAAGCAAAGATAGCTAATTTTAAAACTTACCAACCAGATATTTCCGCTGAGCCAGAAATACGGAATCCGTATATGCGATCTTTCGCATGAATATTCCGGATATAAGGATCTGAATGAATATTTGTGCGGGAAGGACAATCTGCTCCATATCTAATAGAAGTATTGAAAAGACTGCCTGATGATATACCCTTGTTTCCTTCCTGTCATATGTGGCAGGAGGAAACAAGGGTGATTTTTCATGTGGCGATACTGTGTTAATAGTAGAATGTGGTCAGATGCGTTTTATGGTCTTTTACAATCTTTACTTCCTGCATCTGTCCGTATATCTCACGCATGGATACCGGACAATCCATCTTTTCCCATTCTTCCGGGGAAATCCTCATGTCGGAATGCCTGAAACACAGCATGACCATTTCCTGAGAATCCTCTTCTGCGAATATGGTACCTTCATGGTCGTTGACAAACTGTTTGAGTCCATCCTCATCCTTACAGGATATTTCTCCGACGTACATATCCTCGCCCGGCCGGGTGTTTTTGCGGATATGGATTTTGAACCATTCCCGGCTTTCCAGCTGTTCGGATGCTGTACACTCCCACAAACCGACTTTCGCATCGTAGTAAAGCTCTCCGTTCTCACACGCTCCGTAATGGCCCCAATGCTTGAAACGGCCGGTAGTCCATACCTTGAACCTTACATCGCCTGCCTTTACCAACAGACACTCACCGCCATGCATATCGCATTTGATACCCTCTTTGTCACGGGACACGAATGGAACACGGGAAAAATCCCGGAGTATAATGTCATCTCCATACACGGCATCTATAAAGAACAGCCGGGAACGCTCACCATAACCGGAAACAAAGAACAGGTTGTCTCCTGTCCGTGGATACCGGTCGGAGCGTGTATTTTCGATGTGTTCCACCATGGTATTCACTTTATCTATATCTTCCTGTACAAGTCCGTGTATCCGATCATACCAGTAGTTCAGGCGGATGAAAGTTTCTTTGCTATACTTGTTTGTTGTCTGAATCATAATTTTCTTATTTTGTGATTAAACATTTTCGGCTTTGGCAAAGCCGGTATTTCTATCTCTTACATGTCATACATTTGTCTTTTGCTCTGATAGTGCAAGGCTTGGCGAAAAAATACCGCAGCGAAGCGAGGATGATTTTTTCAGCCAACCAGTCCGAAGGACCGCCTTGCGCATCAGAAGCAAAAGGCTACCTTTACATGTAAGAAATAGAAATGCTGACCGATATATGATTCCAAGATAAAAAACTTATAATCTGCCAATTCTGTGATAAGAAAGCCATGAAACCTTCTCTTCTAATAGTTTCCATAACTTTCTTATGTTTATGTCGTGATACTTGAAAACGGGTATTACCAATGATCAAATGTTTCCACCCTGTTTTTTCCAACAGAACAAGAATGTCCTTTTCCTTATATAATAATTTGCCTCCTACTTTGTAATAGCGCAGCCTGCCGTTCATTCTGTAATCAGCCAGCGTCCTTCGTGTCAGCTTCAATTTCTCCGCCAACTCGCTGTCGGTAATGTAACGTTCTCCGTTCAGAACCGGACGAAGTTTTTTCTCCTGATCATCCAGCATTTTGGACAGGGTGCTTATGTTCCGAAAAAAAACGTATAATCTCAGGGCTTTCTTTAGTCTGTATGAATTGAGTCATAAGGATTTAGGTAGTACATGGTGAATACTGTTTTCCAAATAACGTATAATATCCTGACGCCTGTAATATACCTTGCGGTCTATATGGCTGTAAGGAATAATCCTGCTTCTCCGAAGTTGCAACAGCTTTCGGGGTAAGACATTCATAAGCATACACGTTTCCTGGTTGTCAATCCAGTCATCCATACTACAGATGACTCTTCCGCATGTTTCACGTATTTTCTTTTCAACGGCTTCCAAAGCCTCATTCATTTCCATGAATGCCTTAGCTTCGATACATACAAATTCCATAAACTCTGCTTTTTTTGTCCGGCACGAAAATACGGGAAGGAAAAGTCGTGGGCAAAAGGATGTCATCAAACGGCATCAGATGTCATCAGATGTCAGAGACCGGTCTGTTTGGGGAAGCAAATTAAAAGAATGGCTAAAAGTCTGTTTCTTTACCGGAAAAAACAGTATTTTTATCCCGGGCAATCTGTCCGAAAAAACAGGAAATATGGAACTGATAATCAATGCAACATTATAACTAGCGGTTATCGTTCTCTGGATATACGGACAATATTGGAGGAAAAAGTGCGGCAAGGTTCTATGCCAATATGCAGCAGCCTGCAGCGAGTGGGAAGACAGGGAGAAAACGTTACGTCAAGCCATTATAGCAGGAAATCCTCATGCACCGCTGTTATATGTGCTGACTTGTCCTGAGCTGTTTGATAAATCCGTCCGTTGCGATTGTTTTCATTCGGGAACATTCGCTGCGTGTTTGCCGGCTATTATTTCCCCAAACGCTTTGAAAGCCGGTTTTGTGACGACCGGTTAGCATTCGTACAAAAAATATATGATTTCAAGAATGGAAAAGACGGCTGTACAGAATACCTCTCACAAGCATTCTGGCTTCTTTCCACTGATGAAGATGTTACTGCCATATTTATGCCGTGCAGCACATCAGACCGCTATTACAGACGTTTCTCAGGCATTACCAGTTTTTTTGGAATACTCTAAATGATATACTGTGTTTTCTGGTGTAATAATAAAAACAGGCCGGAAGAATTAAAAGAATCCGACCGGCCTTGAAGTTATTTTATCACAAATCGAGAAGATGCTTCATAAAAAGTCATAAGTCAAACAACCCGAACGGTTAAACTGTACATAGCCAATAAATATCGGTAAAAACACATTAACCAAACATTCCCTTAACCATAATAATACCATACTCATGCTGTTTTATGTTCCATGGAAAATAAGAATGAAACTTATAAACAGTACTCATCGACTTCATATAATTAATGTATATTCCACTCACCCATATTTTATATAATTGACTGAAAAATACTGAAAAAGCTATTTTTTACGAGAAACTAAATTTTTTTAGCGGAAAAAGCACTGTTTGGCTGGGATTGTAAGGACGAAAATGTATCTTTGCTATAGTATAAATTGTATGCTTAAATATAAAAATCTTTAGATAATAACAAAGCCATAGCTTGTGAAAGTCGGAGTTTTGTGCATAAAAAAGGAGATGTGCATTTTGACACACCTCCTTAAAATTATAGCATCCAATCCACAGAAAGCTTTACCAACCTGGATTCTGGATCAACTTTTGTGATTTGCTCACTTCGCTTAAAGGAATCGGATACAAGTACATCTTCTTTTCAAACTGACGTTCTTCAAAGAATGTTCTTTGCATAAACTCTTGTGGATCATTACCCATCATGTTCATACCATAGAACTTACCACCCTGTCTACAATCTCCATCCTTGTCAGCGAGCATCCAACGACGAACATCAAAATAACGTTGTCCTTCGGCAAATAATTCGACACGTCTTTCATGGCGAATTGCTTCAAACTGCTTCTCATAATTACCTTTCAATTCCGGTGAAATATCCGCCAACTTAGCGATACCCGCACGTTCGCGCACCTTATCAATATACTCCAAGATACGAGAGTCGTTTGGATCTACATGATTCAAAGCTTCTGCATAAAGCAGGTAAAAGTCTGCCAAACGGAAAAGAATACCTGGTCTGTACTGCTGTTTCTTGAAACTACCTGTATTCAACAATTCATGGCACATACCCTTATACAGCAAATAGCCTGTATAGCAATTATCCGCTTTTGAATTATCATCACCGCTACCTTTATGGAAGTAAATTTTCTTCGGATCACCCTGTTCTTCGGTGTTTTGCCAAACAATACCAGAATAAGTGATATCCATGTAAAAGCGTGGTTCGCGATTCTTATACATATTGGCTATATCATTCTCATCCAATTCATATTCTGTGTTTCTGTCATATAAGGGTGATTCATCAATGCTTTTACCATCGGCCATAAAATAGGCATCTACCATTTCTTGTACCACACCTACGCAACTGAAACCTTGATAAACTGCTCTCGGTGTACATCTTCTTTCACGACCTTCACCATTGACTGCACCCCATGCGTTTTTGGAAGAATACCACAAGGCTTCTGTATTGCTATTATCCAGAAAATCGAAGTTTATTCCATACAGAGAAGCATACGGATCAATGGAACCATCACTCTTGCGTACAATATACAATTGATTTCTACCTTGACCATCCAGATAAGTAAACAGATCTTCCAATGCTTTGACAGCTTTTTGCCATTTGCTTTCATCAGCATTTGGAAACAACTGCTTTCCTTCCTTATCTCTTAAAGCCACAGCTTCGGCATAACCACCATTAAAAAGAGGGCTGGCCGCATATACGAACAATTTAGCTCGAATAGCATAAGCAGCAGCTTTAGTTGGGGCTGCAGCACGTTCAGAACTTTCTTCCTGGTCAGGCAACAAAGGCAAACAAGCTTGCAATTCTGAATCAATAAATTCCACTAATTCGTCTACGGAAGCACGAGCAAAATCCAAATCGGTAGCATTTGAATCAATCACATCTTGCATAATAGGTACAGGACCATACAATTCGAACAACAAGTAATGATAATATGCACGCAGGAAGCGAGCTTCATTTTTTAATTGTGCAAGTTCTGAATCATTAATATAGTCACCCGTTTCTTTTGAGCCACAAGTATGAGCATCTCGCATAAAGATATTTGCTTGACGGATTTGTTTGTAAAGATGCCAACGGGTGAACTGAGCATTACCAGCTGTATACCCCACAGATGCTACATCCTTTACGTTACCCTGAGCACATTTCAATTCATCAGATACACCAGGCCACGGATTATCCAAACCATTTAATCCTGCATACGAATTGTCCAAAATGATGTGTGACGGATTAGGAATAGTTGAGTAAATGTTACGATGGAAACGCTTGGAAAAAGCAGCATTGTTAAAAACTTCTTCCAAAGTCAGTTCTGCAGCCAAATCGTCAGATACATCCAAGTAGTCTTTGCATGATGAGACTGTTAAAGCTCCTGACAGCAAAACAGAATATGTAAAATATCTTAATAATTTCATAATGTTTTACGAGTTAAATTAGAATGAAAAGTCAAATCCTAAAGTAAAGGTACGGTTAAGAGGATAACCGAAACCACCATTGGTATTACCTAATTCAGGGTCCCACATCTTAATGTTATCCCATACACACAAGTTATTTCCTTGCAAATAAATACGCATAGCTGTGAAGCCAATCTTACTTAACATCTTCTTGTCAAAGTTATAGCCCAATTCTATATTCTTTAAACGGATAAAACTAGCGTCTCGTAGCCAATGTGTACTAGGAGCCGTATTGTTGGCAAAACTTGAAGAATGTAATCGTGGAAACATTGCATTGGGATTTGGATTCTCTTCAGTCCAGCGATCAAGTACCGCAGAACGCGGAGAGGATTCATCAATACCCCATTCAAACGGAAAGAACGCCGCACTATTATCGCCTCCCAATACAGTAGAAGTTTTACCTGCACCCTGAAAGAAGATACCAGCATACCATCCTTTGTATTCAGCATTGAAACCAAAACCGTAAACCAATTCTGGGTCTTTCGGATTACCAATATTACGAACTTGGTCGTATTGGTTAATTACACCGTCATTATTCAAATCTTTGTACTTGATATCACCCGGACGCACACCAGCTGTCAAACCAGAAACCACTCCTTCCTTAAGTTCATATACACGATCTTTTCCTTCACCGGTAATGATAAAGTCATCAAATGAATAATAGCCATCAGCAATGTATAGGTTCCACATACCAATGCTGGTACCTGTCACTTGCATCCATTCGTAAGGCTGGGGTACTTCATCATACTCTACAATCTTATTGTGAGCGTAAGTCAAGTTACCACGAGCACTCAGTTTCCAATCTCCAACATTCTGATTCAAGGTAACGCTTGCGTCAAAACCTGAGTTCTTTACGATACCAAAATTCTGCCAAGGCATTTGTTGGAAACCTGTTGCATTCGACACAGTTTTACGCTGTAATAAAATGTTATGGCGTTTATTATTGAAATAATCAAATTGCAAATCGATTCGATTATCAAACAAACCTAAATCAATACCATAATTCTGCTTATCTTCAATTTCCCAACTCAAGTAAGGGGCAGAGAAACGTCCTTCAATGATTCCGTTTCCAACGCCACCAAGTGAACCATTAGAGCCAAATCCCAAGTCATAACCTCCGCCGTTCTGCTGCATGGTTTGGCGATACAAGAAACGTTCACCACCTGTATTGTCATTACCTGTTCTACCATAAGAGACACGGAGTTTCAACTTATTTACTATATTCTTTAATTTTTCAGGGAAGTAATGTTCATTACTCACATACCAAGCAAAACCTACTGCAGGGAAGAACCCGAAACGATTGCCACTAGCGAAAGTTTCACTACCGGTATAACCGAAGTTACCTTCTACAAAGTAACGACCATCGAAACCATATGTCAAGCGTCCTACCAAACTTTGCTTTCTGAATGCCAATGCATTGTTGTGGTATTGTGTTTCCTTTTGCATATATAGGAACATGGCACCGACATCGTGAATGTTGGCAAATGTGCGGTTATAGTTGAATGAAGTTTCAAAATAAATCTTCTTGTCTGAAGAGTTACCCAATGATTCAGTCAAATTTTCACTACCTGATACAGTCTGTTTAAAAATCAGCTTGCCATTTTCATCGCGTCCAGTAGCCACGAACTGTGTCGGTGTTTTTGTACGTTTAGCGGTGTGGGTCATATCTGCATCAAAACTTATCAATGCACGGAAGCTCAATCCCTTAGTCACGAAATCCAACTTTTGATTCAATTCTACTTTTGACTGAATTGAAGTACGCCACTCTTTTGAATAGCCTGAATTCATCAATGAGTTATATGGATTTACACGATTGCTAGAAGGACGCGGGTGGCCAGCGATGGTACCATCTGAGTAAACAGGAGGCATTAAGAAAGACGGAGTACGACAGATTTGTTGAAAAATAGTCGCCGTGCCCACACCCGGATAATTGGTTTGTAGATACTGACCACTCAAGTCCACTTTTACTAATGTTGTTTTACTCACATCAAAATCAATATTGCTTCGCAAGTTATAGCGCTTCAAGCCGATATTGTTATCATATTTATTACCTTTACCCTCCTTGAAGATACCATTTTCTTGGAAGAAAGCACCTGACACGAAATAGCGTGCACGCTCTGCACCACCTCGTACGTTTAGCGTATAGCGCATATTGTAAGTGTAGTCGCGCAGCATTGTGCCAACCCAGTCTGTATCCGGATACAAGTCATGGTCAGCGCCAGGTCGGTAAAGGGACGGATCATAAATAGGATCCTTGCCTTCGTTTATCAAAGCTTCATTATACAAAGTCAAAGTTTGTTCTGCATTTAGGAATTCAGGCAGACGAGTAGGTTGAAGAAATGTACCTTCCGCACGGAATGATATTTTTGGTTTATCACTAGTTCCTCGTTTAGAAGTAATTAAGATTACACCATTGGCACCTTCAGCACCATAAACAGCAGTGGCTGCAGCATCTTTTAGTAATGTGAAACTTTCGATTTCATCGACTTCAATATCTGCCATGTTACGAGGCACACCATCAACCAGTACTAAAGGAGTGGTTCCTCCACTAAATGAACTTTGGCCACGAATCCAGAATTCTGAATTATCATAACCTGGTTCGCCAGAACGCTGAATAGACACTAAACCTGGTATCTGTCCCGCCAATGCGTTAGTTAAGTTACGATTAGCTGTTACAGCTAATTCTTTTTTGCCAATAGAATTTACAGAACTGACTACAGAATTTTTCTTTTGCTTACCGTAACCGATAACAACCACTTCATCCAGATTTTCCATTTCGGGAGACATCTTGATAGATAAAACCTTTTCTCCCTTATAAGGATGTTCAATGGTTTTGTAACCCACATACGAAAGGATAAGCACGTCACCTGGTTTACATTTTAGTGTAAAGTCACCATCTATTCCTGTGACAACGCCTGTTGTTGTACCTTTCACTTGAATTTGCACACCGATCATAGGTATGGACATTTCATCGATTACGACACCGGTCACTTCTTTGTTGCTTTGTTGCATTCCTTTTACAGCTTCATAGTGAGATTTTATTGTACTACTATGGCTAGAAGCTAGTACTGCACCGCCATCAAACAGAAGGGCTGCGATACAGAATTTTACAAATAAATTTCTACTCATAAATAGGATTAGTTTAAAAGAAGAAGGAGAATCCTCCAACCTTCTTTATTTTTCAACAAAATTTAATGGTGAGTTCGCTTTAAAAAGTCTATCATTTCAAATTTACATTTGAAGTATCTGTAGAATATTAATTCTAGCCAAACAAGACTTTTTTAGTGAATCCAATAGTTGATGAATGAAGGCTAGAAAGTAGATATTAGGAAGAGTTTTTCATAAAATAGTTGTTTATTAGATTATTATTTTTTATGGCTGTTTCTTTATCGTATTCAGAACTGATTCCATAACTGACCATATATTAATAAACCGATTCATATTTAAAGGTTATTTCATATTCTTTTTGCAAATATATAAAATGTATTGATATAAATTCACAATACTTCGATAATTTTTCATCGAAATTCATTACTGCATCATTAAAATATAAAATCATGATTTAAAATGATTGAAACTTAGCCAGTTGCCGATATTTTCCGATTAAACGGATTTCAATTTACACTTTTGCATCCCAAAAAGGAGATTTGCAGATGCACAAAGATAAATACGCTTTCGTTCAACCAATATAAGTCTTAGACAAGAATTAGTTTAACCACATTATTGTACACTTGTATATTGGTGACAAATATGTAAGTATTGTATCTGCTTGAAATCAAATACTTGCTTTACTGGTCGTTCAATTTTCCAATCGTGAAGTATGTAGGATTTAATCGTTGCCTTTATTGTTCATCATTTCAAATGTTATTATTTAAAAATGGACAAAACGTGTCAAAGTTATTGCTGACAAGAGCAAATCAGAATAAATCGTCATATCTTTAAAAATATGCTTACTATTTGGTTAGCCAAGACGTCAAAAGTGTGTAAATTATATATTCGAACCAGCGATAATGTTTATCTTTTCAATTTAATAATTATTTACCTGTGTGTTTTAGTTTTCTAGTAAGCTAAATTCCATAAGAAAAAAGTGGTATTAAAGAAAATGCATTATAGAAACACTGATCACTTTCTTCCATATCACAGAACTTCCGTACACTATTAAAAAGCAATATATAAGACTCCTTATAAACCAAGTTCTTATTATCTCTTGATTATTTTAAAATAAGTTTAAGATATTCTGTAAGATTTATCATATTGAAAAATACATGTTGCCAAAGCAAAAAAGAACTGTCAATACAAATCCATCCAATAGAAGCATAGGTACCCAATAATATGTTTTCAAACACAAGTGTACTGTTGCAGATTTTATTCTAAAAAATATTATCCAGAATCACTCAAACAGGTTGGATATTGGGATGAAGAACAAAAAAGAGAGTTCATATTCATAACCAAACCAATGTGACGTATATATCTTCTTTTTATGCTGTCAAACTTTATAAGAATCCTGGTGGGTATGCCTGTTTTTCAATAGTTAAAGTAGTACAGAAAATTCCATTCAAATACCGATACATGCCATAATATGCACTTATTGTCCAGTAATAATTATCCAATACGATATGTAATTTGATAGGCATTCATATGAAGTGCTACAAATATTGAGCATCTCATTGATAAAACTAAATTTCAAAATGACAAAGAAATGATTCGGAACAAATAGGTCAAGATTATTGATTTTTAATTTGTTCTAAATTCAATTGGCTGCTAATAATCTCTTATTAGAAATATTCCCTTCCATCTCCACTTTTTACTCGCCAATATCGTACAATATGCAACAAGTAAAGCACCATCAAACAGGGAATAATAGTTCATCCATATATGATATCTTTGCTCTATCCAGCTAAAATGAGCAAATATCAACTTATAGTGCTCTAGCTTTCTTTGTTCTTCATCCATCTTTTCTTATTTTTACTGTATGCTTTCTATGCTATAAATAGTGGTTATCTCTTCCGCTTCCAGCACACGGTCATAGATACGGATATTGTCAAGCTTCATATCAGTAGAAGAACTGGTATAATGCCCGTCACAGTCACCACTGATCTACACTTTGATTGGGATGGGAATACCATAGACGACTTCACAGTTGACTACAAATTTACCGTCCACATATAATTTCTTTTCACAGCTTGAACCGTCACTACTGGGAATATGACTGAAAACAACCATATGTCATTCCCGTCCTGTAGTAAGCTGAACGGATAGGAGAAAGAATAGGAGAGGCTCGGTTTTCCACAGTTATTGGAATAAAGTTCAAATATTCCACTAGATGTATGGGTAACAAAGCAAGGATAATCCAGAGCCTTGTCTATATTTACAGCCGATAGAAAAATACCCGCTTCATAATCCTTGATCCACATGCTCGCAGAATAAATGGTGTTTTTGAAAAGCTATAAGGTATGTTGATATACTGTTTCTCCGCCTATTTCAGATAAACAGCTTTTCCCTTGTCCGACGGAGTATCAGAAATTATTATGTCCGGAGATTGATCAATGCTGCATCATAATGATTGGGAAAGCTGTCATCACCTGTCTCATCATCAAATGTATAATACGCCACCAATCCTACTCCAATGGAAGCAAGCTCGTCCGCATCAGGTATTTCTATTGGTGGTTGTGAGTCTTGTTTGTCATCATCTGTAGAGGAACAGAAGCATAAACAAATTATCAACAATATATAATATGAATATTTTGTTTTCATCATGCTATATTTTTAATAATGAGTTGAAAGCAACAATCCCCGACTTTCACAAGCCAGGGATCGCAATTATAAATTTAAAGTTTTTCTATTATATCTAAGTATTTCTCTCACTAGAGAAACAACTTATTCTAATTTATCCAACTATAGCGTGATATTATTCACCTACAGTAATCTTAACAGGAACAGGACTTGATTTAACACGGTTCCAGTGGTCTTTTACATTAATCTTGATAGTTGTTTCAACTGTGTGGTCAACTTGATAACCTTTCAGGATCAGACCACCTTCAACTGTTACTTCCTTGCCATCAATATTTTCTGTTGTAGCAGCAGTAGCTAAACCACCATTATCAACTTCGAAGTACAACTTGTTACCTGTCTCACCAGTTACTTCTTTAATATCAGCACGAGACCATTCTGCTGTCTTATCTTCATTACTTATATCCGGCATAACCTTGTAAGATACCTCAGTATTATAAGTGTAACCGATAATAACATCATTACCGAACTTATAACCGTCCAAATCAGAAGCCTTGATTGTTACTACATTACCTTCTTTCGGAACAATCTTACCTTTTTCAATCGGACTCATTACTTTCACCTGGAAGTTGAATACTGCATCAGAAGGATATGTCCAAGCGTTGTCGAACTTACCATCAATAGTCAGTTTCAAAACTTGATCGTAACCCTGTTCGCTTCCCAAATTACCCTGTAAAGTCAAGTAAGCTAAATTATCACTTACAACCAAAGCATTATTACTAGCCTGGCTGTTTGATTGTAACCAAGCTAATTGTGAAGAGACCTTATTTGTAGAGCCAATTTTGTCTGTAGTATTCAGTTTAACAGTAAATCCGTTGGTATCATATTTAGAGAAGATTCTGCTTAGCTTGAATGTAGCAGTAGTTTTACCAGCAGCATATTTATCAGAATCATCTTTATATAAGTAGCAGTTAGCCACATTATCCTGAACGAATCCCGGATCAATTGCGAACAATTCAGTGATAGCAGGCAAAGTGAATGTGAACGGAACCTTGATAGAATTCAGTTTCTCACCACCTGTCAAAGCATCATAGAATGTGATAACAGCTGTATACTGCGTTCCAATTTCAAATGGTGAATGTGCAGCCTCCTTATTGTTAACAGCAAAAATCATATTCTTAGCAGTCTTACCTACAAGTACGGTTTTATCGTTGTTACCCTCCATGTTATCTTTCAACTCAGACACGAAAGTTTCTGTTATTTGATCAGTTTCAGTCAAAGGTGTACCGTCAGCTTTGAGATAAGTAACTTCATGTCTCTTCACCTTAGTATTCCACAAAGCCAGACCTTCAGTACCCAGAGCATCCTTCATCTTAGTCAAATCAATCTGGAAGAAGTTCTTATCCTTGGAAAGATCATTGCTATTCTTGCTCAGCTGATGAGTGATAGGATCATAAACTACATCGTTAGTGATAGTACTGGTCTGACCAACCCACAATTGAGCTTGGTTATACCCCCCCATTTTATCAATATTCTGAATGGTCAACAGGAAGCCTGCTTTTGTTATATTATCCGGGGTCTTGGTCAGACGGATAGCCACCATACCATTCTCTTCTTTGGTGTCAATTCCGAACAAAGTCTTGTCATCGTTGGTGAATACCAAGTGCATATCATATAATGCAGATGCTGTGTTAGCATAAACATTATACCAAACACCTGCTTCCATCTTAGTATCTACCACTATTTTTTCTTCATCTGTTTGTCTTGATGCTTGAGCATTTTTAGCTAATAAAGTTTTATCAGTTGGAATTCCATTTTCCATTACAAGCTTGGACTGATCTTTTTCATTTACAAAATAGATATGGTCCAAAGTTTCACAGGTTCCTTTGCTAACGCTAACTTCATATTTAGAACGAACTTCGCCACCAGCTGTAACGGCAAAAGCAACTGCTTTATTTTCATCTCCGACTTCTGTTTCGAATTGTTTCCAATAATTTTTCTGTTCTGTATTGGAAGCAGTTACTTTAATATATTTATCAGAAATAGAAAGATTGTACAGACCATTTGCATTAGCAGCGCGAGTTACTGACTTATTAAAATACTCCATATCAGTATAAGGAGTAGTTACAAAATCAACATTGGAAAGATACCCATTCTTACTGTTAACCAGTTTAAGATCCAGGTCAGCAGCATCCACACCGGTAGGATTAACCTGCAATTTGATTTGTCCCGCACCAGCCATGATGTATCCATTGTCTACAATAGCTCTTTGACCAGCCCAGTCTTTCTTTGCCGGAGCCTTATCATTGTTATTATGATTATATTTGAATTCATATTCTGCGATCTTGAAGTCAAAAGGCATTGCTTCAGTATCTGTACCATTTGCTCTGGTAATTAGCATCAAATCAGTCAGAGAGCTGGCAGCAGTAGGAAGTTTAATTTCATCATACGCCTTTGTTTCAGTATTCCATATTTTCAAAGTCCAGGCTTTAGTATTCGGATCTTGAACAGCACTGATAGGAGATGCTTTAAATGAAGTCTGTTCCAATTCTCCTTTTTCATTTACAAGACACCAGAAACCATCTTTGTCAATTGTTGGAACCACAACTTTGCCTGTTTCTGTATTCTTTACTGCAAAGTAACCTGTTTCTTTATCATTGATGATAATAGCACCGGTAGCCTCATCGATCACGACTTTATCACCGGCTGCACCCGGTTCGCCTTGTGCACCGTCTTTACCATTGGTAACATTGTAAGTCTGACCATCATTCATGGTAAAAGTGAGACCGTTTTCAGTCTGAGTCACACTGGTAATGTACTTACCTTCTTTGATTTTGCTTTCCAATTCTGCAATTTGTGTTTTCACGCCATCGATTTGTCCTTGCAGATTATCGATATCATCGTCATAATCTTTACAAGATACAAATGTCCCTGTTGACGAAACCATTAAAGCTCCGAACAGGATTGCACTTAAAAATTTTTTGTTCATAATGAATTTAAATTTATAAATTTAAAAAAAATAAAAATTGGTTGTTCATATTTGGTTTTAAAGGACTTAATTATCTTGCATTTCATTTTTCCATTTGTATGTCATATAACGTTTCGGCGTATATCCCGACTGTCTGCCAAAAGCGGCATAGAAAGCACTTTTGGATGTAAAGCCGCTTCGTTGGGGAAGTTCCTTCAACGGACAGTTTCCTGCACGTAAGAGTTCTTTGGCATATTCTATCCTGTAGCTGTTCACTAATTTCTTCAGACAGCATCCGAAATACCTGTTTATCACATTCGACAGATAGGTCTGGTTTGTCTCAATCATCATACTCAATTTCTTCAGGGACAGTTTCGGGTCAAGAAAAACCTGTTTTATCTCCAAGAAGTAAAGAAGGGACTTGTAAATATTCAAATCCACCTTTCTTGTCTCAATTCCGCCTGCAACAAACTCTTTCCGCCACTGTTTTTCAGCAGCATCAAAAAGCAAGTCCTTCTGTCTTTGCGAAACAAAAGAGGCTTTTTTACGTTTCAGAAATAGATATTCCATAATATTTCCCCTGTTCCAACTTTATTCAAGTACGGTTAAACTCTTAATTTTGCTGCAAATATACATACTTTATTGAAAACTCATCTATTTTTCTCATAAAAAATTTAGTTTCTCGTAAAAAAGTGGCTTTTTCAGTATTTTTCAGGCAATTATATAAAGTATGGATGGGGGGAATATACATTAATTATATGAAGCTGATGAATGCTGTTTATAAGTTTCATTCCTATTTGCCATGGAACATAAAACAGCACGGGTATGGTATTATTATGGTTAAGGAAATATTTTGTGAGTGTGTTTTGCTGATATTTATTGGCTATGTACAGTTTAACCTTTATCTTTGCTGGTAATTCACCCTAAAAGGTTGGTTCGGATTGTTTGGCTTATGACTTATCTTCTCGATTTGTGATAAATATAGTTTCAAGACCGGTCGGATTCTTTTAATTTTTCCAGCATGTTTTTTTATTATCCCAGAAAACACAGTATATCATTCAGGGTATTATCGTCCAGCTCTTCCAGGGCAACCAAAGCAGTACCGTTTGTTGCATATAAAACTCCGCTTCCGCCAAGAAATACATGGGTTATCGGATATGTATTGCCTTTTCTGTCTGCTATATACATATCTATACTCCTGTCATTCTCCTTCAGGCAGAGCCCCATGATACTATCCAAAACCATTCTTTTATCCATAACCTTCCGATATTTCATCCAAAAATACAAACTTATTATTTGAATAAGCAATGTTTGATGCAGTTTATCGGATTATGGCTGTGAAGTTATGACCGATAAACCGATGTTGAATGAGTAACCTTTTTTATTGTAACCTCTTAGACACGGAATTGTTTTGAACGAAATGATATCATTCTCCAAATCGTTAAAACACTATTCCTGCCGGTTCAAATTCTAATATCTGAATTAAAACCAAACATATTTTTATGTTTACAGATTTTATCAACAGAATATTAGGTGCCGAACCAAGACTTTCGGTTTCTTATTGCTTGGAAGATGCTGTGCCGGACGGGAGATTTCCCCTGCGATGCAGGCCCAATGGAATGAATGTATCATTGGGAACTCTATCCGGATGGCTGGTGTAAGAACGGCTCAGGCCGAATTTCTTCTTCCAATAATGGAAGCAGGATGATGAATAGGTCTCATTCTCACAGAAATCTTTTATGGTCAAACCACTGGCTTGTTGCCTTTCATAAACTGACAGGAACTCTTCTTTACTCATTATTCGTTTCATGGTCTTTTTGTTGGCGAAGTAACGGAAGAGTGGATGGCTTTACAATGTGTACTTTATAAAATGCGTGCTGTCACTTCTTGCCCGATTATCTTTAGCGACTTCGGTGCTACACCGAAAATTAACCAACTTCTTTCTGTATTAAGGAATGGACACTTCGAGTGATTTCCTTTTTTAACTCGCCAGTAGTTTTCTTCAGCTCCAAAGTCTGTGATTCGTCAGAGGCTATCAGTTTCTTTATATCGTCAATTGTCATTGATAAAATCTTTTTATTATAATAAGGATGATTATTAATGATTTATAAATCTAGGTTTATATGATTGCCAAAAGACATTAATGCCACCCCATTTTTTGAATACACTATAAATCTTAATTAGTCCACTTTCAAAATCCTCCTTTTTAGCAAAGGGTAAATTCCAGTTTTGTTTACCATTAAAATATGGTTCATAAGCAATTAGGATAAACTCAAGTAAAGACTTGAATATATCTTGTGGAATATATTCGGAATATGAATCAACTATCCAAGAGAAGTGATTCATACAACTGTTGAGATGTTGAGATTTCATTAAAACAAGTTTGTTTACCAATAATATATATTCTCCCTGGTATTTAGGAAAACGAATTTCCGGTTTTATATCAACAAGCATTGATATAGCATCACTTGTCTCATCTCTTATAAGTAAATCATATATGCTGTGACATGCATTTGACGCAACGGATACTCTTAATGAAATTATTTCGTTATAGATTTCATCATATTCTTTGGGAGAGATTGCTTTAAAAGTATTGCTTTCAATAAATGATTTCATTTCATCTAATAATGTAGCAAAATGATTTATGAAGAAGGTGGATTCCTCCTCTCTCTGATTATTACACACCTCTTTTATTTGATATAGTGATACTTTCATTTTTTCCCAAAGTACCTCCATTTCGGTTGCAGTAAAATCTATTTGGTTTGAAATACCTGTAATATCAATAAATGAATATCCTATAGTCATCCCCTTCTTCTCAATACCATTACGCCACAAAAATGGTGATTTCAAAACTATTCGTTTAATCACTGATACTAAATTCGAATCTTGTTTGATATAATGAGGTATAGCTTGTATTAAAGTACAGTCGGATTTTATCAAGGATTCTGGAAGCCTTTCCAAGCATTGTTGCACAGTCTGAGTATCAAGTAAAGTTATAAGGTTTAATATTACATAGATATGTGCAGGGATATTCCCGTTTTGACATAACCAAAGCAAATCCTGATAAATGTCTTGATAATATTTTGAAGCCACAAAGTCTTCGTTAGTAAGAGATTTTAAGGCTTTTGTTATTAGTAGATTTTTCCAATTATCAATACTTTCATGAGTATGAAGGATTTCGGAAATAACTCTAAGTTTAAAATCTTTGTCAGATGTCCAGGTCAATCCGAATGTCACTAATTCATAAAAAATCTCATGTGAATAATTTAAATCATCATACTTCCTTGTCCCATTTTCTGCATAAGGTTGTAGTTTATCAAAGAACTTCGTGAAATCACTATTCCAAAATTTGGCATCCAAACCGATTAATAGTATTGAAAGAGATTTCATTATAGGAGTCCGATAGAAATTAGGGCATTCAGATTGTCCTAACGATGCAAATAATGATTTTACAATATTAGGAAGATAGGGAGTCAAACGGTCACAATATAATATCTTTTGACTAACAGACTTAGTGAGTTTCTCATCATTGTACTGAAGACTATAAAATAGACATGGATAGGGATAGTCCTGATAGAGATTATCACAAACAATGTTCCATTTTTCTATAGAGAATAATATTATATTACTGATATGCAAAGGTCGGCACAATTCAAAAAGAATACTTAATACTTTAAATGAATTGATAAACTTTGAATTGTCACTGTCAAAATCGAAAGACCGTGATTTATTGCCAAATGGAATTGCTTTATTGTTTTCTTTAATGGATTCTATTAATCTATTTAAAATATAGTCTGCATTTTTTATATATGGGCAATCTGTTTGTATTTGACTAACCTCATCAGAGAAGTCTATTGCATTATTCATGCTGCCATCCTGTCCGAAGGTATAATTTCGGCTAATTAGAGGTAATAATTCTAGTGCATTGAGATAATCTTGAATAGAATAATATAAATCTTGATTAGTCAATGGACGAATATCCTCAAATACATCTTCAGAGAAAAGGGCTTTGAACATCTGTTTTCTCACTTCATCAATCGGATTATCCTTTAAGGGTTTCCATGAATCGACAAGATATTTTGCACTTTTGAAATCAAAATTATATAAGTATTTCCAAATCTGAATAAATGGACTTATATGGTCATTCGTATCTGAAAACTTTTGATTTCTTAGAGCTTGTTCCTTATGTAACAAACATTTTAAATCTGACTGTAGTGAATTTTTGCAAGTTCCTATCAGCTGATTATATATCTCATCGTCAAAATAATGACAAGGTAATAAAAGTTCTTCTCTGAGGGCTGAGAAAGCTAACATTAATTCAAGTTCAGACGCTGCATTCCATTTCCTTCGGAATCGACTCTGCAACCTCTGCAAAATATGGTTCCTGTTGTGATGATCCGAATTGGATTGCAACGGAATTCTGTTTACATTTGCAGAACAATAAATGAATTTAATATCCTCACTTATTTTGGTGATATTCCAATCTTTTTTGGAGTATTGAATATCACTTATATATTTATTTATGCTATGCCATGTTTTCTTAATTTTAGGATAACATAAAGATGTCGGCAAAAGTTGTTTTAGAAACTGTATAATTCTTACTTTGTGACAATCACCTTCAAATAGATTGAATAGCTCGACACATTCAATATAATGATTTTTTTAATAATAATCTCTTTTCTTCAGATAGAGGTTTATCAGCGGAATGTATGTAGAAAAATCTTGCTGAGTTCTTTTGAGATAACTCTTTCCTGATTTCTATATTCTTATCTACAACTTCTTTTACCCAAGACATCCATGATAGGAAATTTGGGTCATCACATGAAAAACCAATAATACAAAAAGCTCCTTTTAATAGTGATATTTTCATGTAATTAACAAACGGTTCATGTTTTATGGGGTACTCTTTATAATCCTCTGATGTAATAATGTAATTACAATGGCGGTCTCCATCAAAACCATATGGGGCACTTTTATCTAATCTAATAGAACCATGCAGTTTAAATATGCTTCTTTTCCCATCCGTAAGAGATAACATCTCAGATGATGAGATAAGTTGATAAACAGATTCACGATGTTTCTGTAGCAATAATATCTGTGCTTTAATGCGAGCTATTTCATTTTGAACAATGTGGCAGTTATCCTTTATGTGTGAGATATTATCTGTAAACAAGTTGAGTTCGGGATAATTACAATTAAGCGTCTTAATAAAATGATTGTAATCCCCGTTGTCGTTCTGAATTGCAGTTGGTAAATTTACCTTTACTGCCTTCATATTGTCTTCTATTGAAATATATAAATATCCACTTAATTTTTCTTCATTGAGTTCAAGAAACTCTAATTTGTTTTGGAGGTTTCTTATTTCAGATAAGAGCTTTTGAGCTTTTCCGGTATTGCCAATAATATCAAGACAGTTATCATAATTAAATGTATAAATATGCTTTACATCAAGATTGAACAATAGCCTATGGCAAGTGACATCCGCACTTTCTATAAATTCATTATTAAGAGTTACGATATACTCTGGTTCATCCGAATTTTCTTTAATTGAAATGGTAGGGGTATGTTGCTCTATATAGACATCAATAGCCTCATGAAATCCCTT
>OGOJ01001293.1_pt1 | contig 19245 bp, 13 predicted proteins | sample 1552601 | NCBI WGS metagenome assembly OGOJ01 (sample SAMEA2580184, study PRJEB22360) | human gut metagenome | biome: human gut; feature: human-associated habitat; material: faeces | place: Denmark | collected 2008/2010
CTAGCGGAAGATGGCTATAAAATATTATAGCCATCTTAAATATTTAATAAACAAATTTCATAATAATATGATAAAATAATAAGTAGGTGGTAGTATGTATATAAATGTATTAACTCAAATAGGAGCCAAAGCAGTAGATCAAAATTATATCTATTCAGTACCAAAAGAATTAATAAGTAAAATAAAAGTAGGTATTAGAGTAAAAATAAGTTTTGGTAAAATGATTCTTGAAGGATTTGTTACTAAGATAAATCCAGATATAAATTATGATAAAACCAAAATAAAAGATATACTAGATATAGTAGATGATACTCCAGTATTAAATAAAGAAATGCTTCTTCTAGGTAAAGATATGAGTAATAAACTATTATGTTCATTAGTATCAGCCTATCAAGTAATGCTACCTAAAGCCCTAAAAGCTGAAATAAATACCAATATCAAAATAAAATATAATAAATATCTTAAAAGATTAAAAAGTATTGAAGAAATAGATGAATATATTAAAAATTGTAAATATGAAAGTCAAATAAATATATTATGTAAGTTAAAAGAAGGGGATATTCTAATAACTAAAATGACTAGTAGTATTAATACTATTATTAAATATGGTTTTGCTAAAATAGTCATGGAAGAAGAAAAAAGATATAATTATACAGGTTCACATAACTATAAGAAAGTAGAACTAACTGATAAACAAAAAGAAGTAGCTTCTAGAGTAATAAATTCATTCGGTACTTCAAAAACATTTCTTTTATATGGAGTTACCGGTTCTGGTAAAACTGAAGTATATATGAATATTATAGAGAAGACTATTAATAATGGAAAGAACGCTATTATGTTAGTACCAGAGATAAGTCTAACACCTCAAATAGTAGGTAAATTTATCTCTAGATTTGGTAATATAATATCTGTATTACATTCTAAATTATCTGATACTGAGAGATATGATGAATATAGAAAAATAACCGAAGGTAAATCTAAGATAGTAATAGGTACAAGAAGTGCTATCTTTGTACCATTTAATAATATTGGAGTAATAATAATCGATGAAGAACATACTTCTTCATATAAACAAGAAAATCATCCAAGGTATAATGCCAAAAATATAGCTATTTGGCGTAGTAACTATCATAAATGCCCAGTATTACTAGGTAGTGCTACTCCTAGTCTAGAATCAATGGCAAGAGCAGGTAATAAAGTATATGAACTTCTAACACTAACTACTAGAGTAGGATCTAGTACTCTTCCTAAAGTCCAAATAGTAGATATGAAAGAAGAAGTAAAAAAAGGCAATTTCATATTATCAAGTATTTTAAAAGAGAAGATAAAAGAAAAACTAGCTAAAAATGAACAAGTAATATTACTTCTAAATAGAAGAGGATACTCTTCAGTAATAACCTGCAGGGACTGTGGTTATACTTTGAAATGTCCAAACTGTGATATTACATATACTTATCATAAAAGTAGTAACAATCTAAAATGTCATTACTGTGGTAAATCAGTACCATTAAATAACAAATGTCCTAAATGTGGTGGCGAAAATGTCAAAGACTATGGTCTTGGTACTGAGAAACTAGAAGAAGAATTACATAAATTATATGACGCTAAAATAGTTAGAATGGATGTCGATACCACTAGTAAAAAAGGACAACATGAAAAAATAATTGAAGACTTTGGTAGTCATAAATATGATATCTTAATAGGTACTCAAATGATAGCTAAAGGCTTAGATTTTCCACTGGTAACTCTTGTGGGAGTAGTATCTGCTGACTCATCATTAATGGTACCAGACTTTAGAGCGGGAGAAAATACCTTCCAGTTACTTTCCCAAGTATCTGGTAGAGCGGGCCGTAGTACAAGTCCTGGTGAAGTAATAATCCAAACATATAATAAAGAACATTATAGTATCGAATTATCTTCAAGACACGACTATATAAGTTTCTATAAAGAAGAAATGCAAATGCGTAAAATGCTAAAATATTCACCATACTATTATATGACTTTAATTAGTATTACCTCTAAAGATTATAATATAGGTTTTGAAGAATCCGGTAAAATAGGAAACTATTTAAAAAGTAAATTAAATCCCAGTACCATAATATTGGGACCTACTACTGCAAGTATGTTTAAAATAAATAATATATATCATTATCAAATAATATTAAAATATCAAAAGGATAATAACCTATATGATACATTAAAATTTATTGATAGTATGTATAAAAATAATTCCAAGGTAAAAGTAGAGTTTGATTTTGATCCAATAAGGATATAAAAATCTTGCTCTTTTTTTCTTTTTACTATATAATTTAATTATGGTAGGTGATAGAGAATGAAGAAGTTATCAAATAAAGGATTTACTTTAATAGAGTTATTAGCCACAATATTAATAATAGGTTTAGTATTAGGTCTAACAACATATGGTATTATTAGTTCAGTAAAAAGTGCTAAAGATGAAGGCTCAAAATTAACATTAGCTGGTATAAAAGAAGCTGCTAGAACATATTCAAATGAATACACTGATGATACTTGGAAGGCTTCTAATAAACTTAATAATATATATTTTTGTACTACAATACAAGAACTTATTAATAAGGGTCTTTTAGATAAAAATGCTAAAAATGTTGAAGGTAATACAATAGGTTTAAATGATTATATAGCAGTAGTAAAAGATAAAACTACTAAAGTAATAAAAAAAGAATTTGTTTTAACTTTACAAGCCTTCAATGAAGATGAAGAAAAACACGAGGCACATCAATATTGTACTGGTAATATTAAACCAGAAGATATAAAGAAATTGCCTATCATTAACAAAAAAAATACATATACTGATACTATAATTGCAGAATTTACAGATGCCGAATTTAAAACTAAAGATGGTAATGTTAGTAATATTAAAAAGAGAGAATGTCTTTATGACGAAACTACCAGTGGTAATTTTACAAGCGAAGGTACAATCACTAATAAAGAGTGTAAGATTGAAGGATTAGTACAAAACAAAAACTATTATGTTAAAGTTTGTATGACATCAAAAAATGATTCACGTGCTTGTTCTACTCCAGAAATAGTTAAAACAAAAGAAGTAAAATCTCCAAGTATAAATATAAATACAAATGATAGTATTAAGATAACTTATGATGATACCAATATAATAGATGAAAATGGTAATCAAAATGGTAATCATTATTTTAAATCTGATGTTAATGCTACATCTAATAAAAATGTAAGTACTTGTAACGAAGAGGGAGAAACTTTTTCTTGTAGTAGTGATAGTACTATAAATATTACAGAAGATAAATGGTATAAAGTAGATGACAAAGAAGTTAAATTATCTTATACAAATAGTGGAGATATTACTATAGCTGCGGTAACTAGAGACAAGAGTGGTAATTATAAATCTACTGATAAAAACTATAGTTTATATAAGATTATATTTAGTAGAGGAACTGCTGATACAATTGGTGGACAAACTAATGATATTAAAAAATTGTGTTTGGTAAATAAGGATGAAACATGTACTATTACTTCTCCAATTATAAAAAAAGCAGGATATAATGTAGTTGGTTGGAACACCGATAGTAATGCTATGACAAGTACTTGGTCACAAAACACTTCAAAAAATATAAATAAGAGTGAAACATATTTTCCAATAGTAAAATTAAAGACGTATACTATAAAATATAATGCTAATGGTGGAAGTGGTGCGCCTAGTAATCAAGTAAAAGAACATAATAAAAACATAACTTTAAGTACTAGTAAACCCACTAGAACAGGATATACGTTTGTTAATTGGAATACTAGTAGTGCTGGTAATGGAACTTCATATTCTACTGGTGCAACATATTCTGGTAATAGTGATATAACTATGTATGCTCAGTGGCGTAGAAATAGAGTAATAATAAACTTTAGTGTTAATGGTGGTACCTTGATATCTACGGCAGCATATTCAGTAGATGCAAATGGTATAGTTACTCAAAATGGTAGTAATTTACATTCAATGTATTATAATGATACTATTATGTCTACTGGATTACCTAATTATAATAATTCAAGTTATTTAAATATTATGCGAAATGGTTATGAAGGTGTAAGTGGAGCAGAATGGAAATGTTTAAGTGGAAACTGTACTAAGCAAACATATAGTCAAGATACAAATACATATAAAGCTAGTGATTTCTGTGATGCTAGTAAAACTGATTGTACAATAACGCTTGGAGTTAATTGGACTGAAGTTAGTACAAAAACAATGTATATAAATGCTAATATTGGTTTAAATTGCCGTAGTGGTTCAGGAACAAGTTACTCTATAGTTACAGCTTATGCCTGCGGTGTACCAGTTAAAGTAAGAACTAAGCTAGTTAATGATTGGTGGTATGAGGTTGATGATAAATGCTACATGTCAAAAGGTGGAACAGGTTCAGATGGTAACTGGAAAGATTATTTGGTTGATAGTAGAAGTAAATTAACTTGTCCAACCAGTTCTGGCGGTTCTGGAGGCTCAGGCGGTGATTCTAGTGAAGGAAAATTGTTAAATTGTACTTGTAATGAAGATGCTGATTGTGGTGTTGCAGGAGGTAATTTAATTAATTTATATTGTGATACAAATATGAAGAGTGGAAAAACAGAAAAAGAAGGAAAATATATGTGTGCTTGGAAAAATAAATACAAACCAAATGTTACACATTGGTGTTGGACTCGATAAAAAGACAAATATTTAATTATAATAAAAAACTACTTAAAAAAAATTAATAGAAAGTAAGAAAACAAGTAAATATTAAAATACTTGTTTTTTTATACAAATTTTTCTTATTGTTTAAGCAAGCAAGAAATGCATTATATTTCAGTTATAAAATATCTTGCTCTTTTTTACCTTTTACTGTATAATTTAATTATGGTAGGTGATAAAGAATGAAGAAATTATCTAATAAGGGTTTTACTTTAATAGAGTTATTAGCCACAATATTAATAATAGGTTTAGTATTAGGTTTAACAACTTATGGTATTATTAGTTCAGTAGATAAGGCTAAAATTACTAGTACAACAATATCAGTAAGTGGTATAAAAGAAGCTGCTAGAACATATTCAAATGAATACACTGATGATACTTGGAAGGCTTCTAATAAACTTAATAATATATATTTTTGTACTACAATACAAGAACTTATTAATAAGGGTCTTTTAGATAAAAATGCTAAAAATGTTGAAGGTAATACAATAGGTTTAAATGATTATATAGCAGTAGTAAAAGATAAAACTACTAAAGTAATAAAAAAAGAATTTGTTTTAACTTTACAAGCCTTCAATGAAGATGAAGAAAAACACGAGGCACATCAATATTGTACTGGTAATATTAAACCAGAAGATATAAAGAAATTGCCTATCATTAACAAAAAAAATACATATACTGATACTATAATTGCAGAATTTACAGATGCCGAATTTAAAACTAAAGATGGTAATGTTAGTAATATTAAAAAGAGAGAATGTCTTTATGACGAAACTACCAGTGGTAATTTTACAAGCGAAGGTACAATCACTAATAAAGAGTGTAAGATTGAAGGATTAGTACAAAACAAAAACTATTATGTTAAAGTTTGTATGACATCAAAAAATGATTCACGTGCTTGTTCTACTCCAGAAATAGTTAAAACAAAAGAAGTAAAATCTCCAAGTATAAATATAAATACAAATGATAGTATTAAGATAACTTATGATGATACCAATATAATAGATGAAAATGGTAATCAAAATGGTAATCATTATTTTAAATCTGATATTAATGCTACATCTAATAAAAATGTAAAGAAGTGTACATTAAGTACTATAACAAATAATTATGTTTGTGATAAAGAGACCAAGGAAATATCAATTAATTCTTGGTATAAAGTATCAGATAAAGAAGTAATACTTTCTTATACAGAGAATGGAGATTTTGATGTTACTGCTGAAACAAGAGATAAAAGTAATAATTCTAAGTCAAGTACAAAAAGTTTTAGTTCTTATATAACTATATTTAGTAGAGGAACTGCTGATACAATTGGTGGACAAACTAGTGATATTAAAAAGTTATGTTTAGCAGATAGAAATAAAAGTTGTACTATTACTTCTCCAATTATAAAAAAAGCAGGATATAGTGTAGTTGGTTGGAATACTAATAGTAGTGCTACAACAAGCAGTTGGAATGTAAATATTTCAAAATCTATAAATAAGAGTGAAACATATTATCCAATAACTAAATTGTCAACATATACCATAACATATAATAATAATAATGGAAGTGGATGTACATCAAAGACTGTTAATTATAATTCACAAATTGGTACTTTATGTACTCCAAAAAGGAAAGGCTATACTTTTATTGGATGGTATAACCCTGATTACAAAGACAAACCTTTAAATTATTATGCTGATACAAATCCAGATTTATATAATGCTTTTAATTATGATGCAGATAAATTATATAACCATTATTTAACATATGGTGTAAATGAAGGCCGAAGAGTAGCACAATATTTATCATCTGATACATATAACTATACAAAAAATATAACAGTCTATGCTGGCTGGAAGGCAAATAAAATTAAAATTAAATATAATGTTAATGGTGGTCAATTAAATACTAATAATTCTGCTTATAGTACAAGTGGATCATATGTAACATTAAACGGAAGTACAATAATAGAAGCATATAATTATGGTGATATGTTAGGTTCGAATGGTTTATATAATTATAATAATCCTGCATATATAAATATTGTAAGAAGTGGCTATAAAGCAGTTAGTGGTAAAGAATGGTATAATGATGCAAAAAATACATTTAATCAAGCAACTAGATATGATGTCAATGATTTATGTGATGCATCTAATTCAGATTGTGAAGTAACATTATATGTTAATTGGATTAAGGAAGATTCTATTAATGATTATAGATGTTCAGGTAGTGATTACTATTATATTACTACATGTGATTCTGCTTCAAGCGCTGATGCAAGATGTAACTACACATCAAAGAATAAACAAAGTACATCAGGCACTATTCTCAGAAATAATTTAACACAATGTCATAAAGTTACATTTTATGCTGATGGAGGTAAATTTAGTGATGGCACTACAGAATTCTTCTTTATGGCCACCGCAGGAGTAAGGTATACCTTTGATAGTAGTTATTATTTAACGAATATTACTATGCCAAGGATATCAAGAAGCGGCTGCTCACTATATGGTTGGTACTATTATCCAGAAAGTAAAGTCATTAGGCAGTGGTTTGATGTTGATAGTGATGAATACAATATTGAACTTAAGGCTAATTGGTATTGCCCTAGTAGTGGTGGTACTGGTGGTGGTGGTACTGGCGGTTCTCCCGTAAAACCATGTGGCTATTGTACTAAAGATAGTCAATGTAGTGCTAGTAATTCATGTGGTGCTGCATGCGTAAATAACCAGTGTAGAGTATATCAGCAAAAGCCAAATGGTAGTTGTACAGGAACTTATGATGCATGTAATTAGAGGTGAAATATTATGAAAAAAAAGATATTAATTATACTACTATTAGTACTAGTATTTGCAATTATTTTTGTAACTATTATTTATATTACAAATAGAAATAATATAAAAATAGAAGAACTATATGGAACATGGACACTTGAAGAAAATAAAACTATATTAGATGGAAAAGAAACTTCTAATATGGTTCCATGGAGATGTGTTATTGAATTACAAAAAAATAATAATATGAAACTTTGCTACTATAATAGTGATGATAATATCGAGTGTGGCACAGTAAATTATACATATGAAGGCGGTATCTTAAATATTAAAGATAATGATTGGTATTTAAAAGGCAAATATTATGTTACTTTGGAAGATACCAATATGCTAATATTAAAACAAGAAATTTCAAAAGAGGAACAAACTATCATTTATTATAAAAGAAGCTAAAAAATATGAATTTATTTCATATTTTTTTCTTATTACTAATATATTTAAATAGAAAGAAGAGGAAAGAATATGATTAATAAGAAAAATTTATGGTTTTTAACATTATTTAGTTTAGTATTAGTATTATCTATTTATTATGTAACAATGCCTAATGAAGTATTTGATAAAGATTTATCAAATAAAGAATCAGAAACTACAAGTACAGAAATAAAAGAATCAAGTGTAGTTGCTTCTCTTAAAGTAGAAGATGATACCACAGTTAAAGAAAAAATAAATAGCTTGAAAGAAAAAATTACTGATAAAAGTGTCAGTATCGAAGAAAAAAACAATTATTTTGAAGAATTAAAATTAATAAATAAAAATTCTTCTAAAGAAGAGACAATAGAAACTAAGATAAAAGAAATGTGCAGTTGTGATAATTTTGTTAAAATAGATGGTGATAATGTAAGAGTGGTACTCGATTCAGATGATTCTAATACCTCTAAAGCTAATGAAATAATGCGACTAGTTCAAAAAGAATTTGATAATAAAATGTATATTTCAGTAAAATTTAATTAAATTAGGTTAAAATACCTCACTTTATTTTAATATAGGAATACAATAATATGAAAAGACATTGACCACCCTATGTACAAGGGAAGTGAGGTATTTATGAGTAAAGGTATATTAACCAAAAGAGAAAAAGAAGTATTTTCGTTACTAGTGGATAATAAAAGTACGAAAGAAATAGCTGATATTTTAAATATTAGTGAGAAAACAGTTAGAAATCATATTTCTAATACTATGCAAAAACTATCTGTAAAAGGAAGAGCACAAGCGGTGGTAGAACTAATTAGGCTTGGTGAAATATCATTATAAGCACAAATTGTGCTTTTTTCTTTTTCTCATGTAATTTATTTACTAATTAACACATATATTTTACTAGGTGATAGGTTTATGTTAAAAAGAATGTCTATTAAAAAAATAATGGTATCTACTGCAGCAGTTTTACTGCTGCTAATAATATATTTAATACCAGATAATAGAAAAGAAATAGAATTAAAAAACAAAGATATTGAATATACTTATAATAATATTACTGACACAATATATTTAATAGATAAAAATGATTATGTAGCAAGAACAAATATTGTTAGTTGTAATTGTAATGATATAGATAAAGCTAAAGATCTATTAGATAGTCTTACTATTGGAGGAAAAAAATCAAATATTATTCCTAATGGCTTCAGGAGTATTATACCACCAGATACTAGTATACTTAATATAGAATTAAAAGATAAAATATTAACAATAGATTTTTCTAAAGAATTTCTTGATGTATCAGAAGTAGAGGAAGAAAAAATGATTGAATCAATAATTTATACTTTAACTAGTATCAAAGGTATAGATAAAATAATAATTAAAGTAGAAGGAAATATATTAACAAATCTTCCACATAGCAAAAAAATAATTCCTTCAGTATTAGATAGAAGTTATGGTATAAATAAAGAATATGAATTAACAACGATTAATAATATTGATTCATATACGGTATATTATGTAAACAAATATAATGATAGTAATTATTATGTACCAGTAACTAAATATATAAATAAAGAGGAAATAGAACCGGTAAAAGTAATAATTAAAGAATTAAGTAGTTCTCCAATATATGAAACAAATTTAATGAGTCATTTAAATGCCGGTGTAGTATTAAATGACTATGAATTAGAAGGTAATAATTTAAAATTAAATTTCAATGAACTATTATTAAGTGATCCAGATAGTAACAAAATACTTGAAGAAGTTATATACACAATAGGACTTTCTATGAATGATATATATAATAATTTAGAAACAGTATCTTTTTATGTTAATAATAATGAGGTATATGCTTTAACATTAAGTGATTTGAAATAAAAAATATTTTCTTTCAATTGACTAATAAACTTCAAAATGATATACTTAAATAGAAAGAGTAGGAGATATCTATGAAGGAAAATAAAAAAATTAAAATAATTGGAACTATTATTGGTATAGTACTATTTGTTATATTGATCGCAGGATTTACTTTTGCTTGGTTTACTTGGGAAAGTAGTAGAATAAATATAAGTGGTAATACAGCTTGTTTTAATATTAATTATACCGAAGGTAATTTAGTTACTGATGATATGCTACTTGTAGATGCTAATAAATTAATATCTAATAATAAGATTACAATAAAAAGAGGAATGGCTGTAACTAATTTAAGTGCTAGCAAAGATCCAAAATGCACAAAAGTAAAAGCCAAATTATCCATTCAATTAAATGCAGATTTAATACCAAGCATATATAATGCTTCGGGTAGTTGTTCTGGAGCACTAAATTATGTAGTAGCAAGTTATGATGCATCCCTATTTTCTGGAGTTGATGCAAGAACGCTAGAAAATATGACTTTTGATATTTTAGCTACAGATACTATTCCAAGTTCTGGTAGTAGAACTGTCTATGAAAAAGCACTTGCTGATGACGGTACAAGACAAGATTATCTAATAATATTTTATATAGATGGAAATAAAGCTAATGATGATATTGATAGTAAAAATATTATTGTTAAAGCTAATGTGACTGCTGTTCAAACTAATTAAAAAAAATACTAGAATAATAAACTCTAGTATTTTTTAATTACTCCAAAATAGGTGAAAAGTAAAATAAAAAAGCCTTATTTTATAAGGCTTTAATATTTAAAGTGGTGTCCTGGTGGAGATTCGAACTCCAGACCGATCGCTTAGAAGGCGATTGCTCTATCCAGCTGAGCTACCAAGACATCGGACAATATAAATTGTACACCAATAGTTTAAAAAAATCAACCCCTTTTTTGAAAAAAATTGCTTTTTTTGTTTTTTTTCGATATAATCTATTTAGAGAGGTAATAAATATATGAAAAAAATATCTAATATAATATCATTTTTACTATTAATATTATTATATAACTTCACTAAAGATAGCAATATGTTTCTTTTAACCCTAAGTTTTAGCATGTTAATTATTTATACCAGCATCTTTAGTACCACTAGTATAAAAAGCAAACTAGAAACATTATATAACAAAAAATATTATTATTCAATAAATAAAATATTTAAAAACAGTATTATTCTAGTAACAATAATTACATTGGTATTAACATTAATAAGTTATCTAACCAGTCTTCTAATAAATATAAAAGGACTATCAATAGTAAATATAAGTATGTGCGTATATTTATTAACTAATACAATCATAAAACTAGAAGGAGAATACATAAGTATAATAAAAAGCAAAAAACTAGGAAATAACTTATTAAATATTTATAATATAGTAAATAATATATTATTACTAATAACTATAATATTATTATATAAAGTATTTAAGTTAGAAAACTATTTAAATATAAGTATATTATACCTAATAAGTTTAATACCATTTATAATTATTAATATCTTAATATATATATTTATATTCAAAAACAAAAAAGAAGTCCAAAAAAGAGAAGAAAATAAATTAAATTATATTAAAGAAACAAAGAAAATATTAGTTACTAATAAAATATCTACTATTTTTAATATAATACAATCATCATATGTATATTTAATCATAGTAATATTATACTTTATATTAACAAATAAATATAATTATAATTATGATACAATAGGAACTTATATTACCAGTATATACTTCTATGGTATAAATACAATCTATTTCATTTATAAAATAATAAAAAGTATATATATTGATAAATTTAATGAAATAAAAGATAAAATAATAAATAAAGAAAATTATAATTTAATTAATATTATAAATAAAATAGTTAGTTTATCAATATCATTAACTATATTATTAATAATCATATCAAAACCATTAAATAATCTATTATTTAATAATAAAGATATGAATATAATTCTAAATATAAGTTATATATTAGTATTTTATATATTATATAACTTAATAATAAACTTAAATATAATATGTAATAAAGAAAAGAATATAATAATAACCTTATTTACTGGTTTAATAATAACCTTAATTACTAGTATACCAATAATAAATTCATCATATCGAATGGGATACAATTTAGTAGGAGGTTCTCTTATTTCAATAATACTAGGAATAACTATCAGTATAATAATAGGAATAATATTAATTAAAAAGAAACTAAAGTTATCTTTATTAAATAATTTTAATGATATATTAAACATGATATATGAAAATATAATATATTCTTTAGTACTAGTATTGTTTACCTTTATAGTAAAAGTAAATATAGATAGTATAATAAAAAGTATTCTAGTAATAATATTTTATATTTTCATCACCATCGTATTTTACATAACTAAGGAAAAAATAACCAATAAAAAGGTGCAATAATATTGCACTTTTTTCTTAATTATGGTATCATTATTTTAGTATGATAGTGGGGAATGACTATGAAAAAAATAAATGATAAAAGTAAAATTTATATGATAGTAGGAGTAGTAATATTAATAATAGCAATAGTAGGTAGTACATATGCTTATTACCGTTATGTATTAACTTCTACTAATGTAAATACCATAACAAGAGGCTTAGATTATTATATTAATTATGCAAAAGGAACAGATATAACATCGGGAACATTAAATCCGAGTAAAGATTATACTGGTGGAAATAATATAACAGTTACTTTGAATAAGAAGGATAATACTTATAATATTTATGGTCATATATATTTGGATATATCAAATATAAGTACTGCTTTAAGTAGTAGTAATGCTTTGAAATATGTTGTTTTAGAAGGTACTACTAAAATATCTGAAGGTGTATTAGGAGAGGTATCTTCTGGTGAATCTTATTTATTAGCAGTAAACATACCTTTAAAAACTACAACTACAACATATACAATATATTTATGGTTTGATGAAGCATCTAGTAATGCATTATCTGCTGAAAATACTTCGGTTAGTGCCAAAGTAAGATGTGAGGCTATGATGCAAGAAATAGATGATGAAACATATACTGCTGGGATAGCATCACATATTAAGTTTATGTATAATGGTAGTACAAAAACACCTGTAGTTAATAATAATATTACTTATCAATATGATACTACACATAGTCTTATGAAAGATGTGGGTGGTAACATTCGTTATTATGGAGCATCACCAAATAACTATATATATTTTAATTGTAGTGATTATTCTAATCAAACAGATTCTACATGTGAAAAATGGAGAATTATTGGAGTATTTAATAATAGTGTGAAGTTAATAAGAAATGATTCAATTGGTTTGTATTCATGGGATAATAAGAATACATCTACTGGAGCAGAATCAGTCTATGGTAAAAATGATTGGACAGATGCCAGACTTATGAAACTCTTAAACCCCGGCTATGAATCAGAAACTACTGGAGGAAGTCTATATTATAATTTAAAAAGTGGTAATTGTTATGCCGGACAAAATAATGCTACAAAATCATGTAATTTTACTTCAACAGGAATAAAGAATGATGTAACAAGAAATTTAATTAAAACAGTTACATATACAACAGGTGGTTGGAATACAAATATTGTATATCCAAATTTTATCTATGAAAAAGAGATGGGAAAAACGGTGTACACGGGCAGTACTATTTCATGGAAGGGAAAAGTTGCTTTAATGTATCCATCTGATTATAGTTATGCTGCTGATTTATCTAAATGTAAAGACTCATCGGGAAATTCGCTAACTATAAACAATTATAATAGTAGCGTAAATAGTTATCAGTGTAGAAGTAATAATTATTTATATAAGGGGGTATATGAATGGTTGATTACTCCACATTCTGGATATTCTGATAATGCATGGGGTGTAACCTCTGCTGGTCATGTTTATGGTAGTGCTCATGTTAGTGAAAATTGGAATGCTCGTCCGGTACTGTTCTTGAGTGCTAGACAAGGAGTTGATACTGGTGATGGTACAAGTTCTAATCCATATAAGTTATCATTAAATTAAAGATTAAAAATGAATAAGGAGGGAAATAGTAATGAAGAATATAACTAATTATTATGTTGATAATAAGAATAATTTAATTAGTGATAAAGATTGTTATATTACTGGGAAGAAGTTTAGATTTACTATTCTTTCTCCTAGATTAATTAGATTAGAATATAATGAGAAAGGTGTATTTGAAGATAGAGCTACTTCTCTTGTAATTAATAGAGCCTTCCCTAAAGTAGAATATTCTATTACTGAGAGTGAGACTTTAATACAAATTAATACTGGAGTATTTACTTTAACTTATGTTAAAGATAGTCCTTTAAAATCTAACGCTTTATCTAGTAATATAAAAGCTATTATAAATAATAGTAAGAAAGAATGGCAAATAAATAGTCCGGAAGTAAGAAATTTAAGAGGTATTAATTATTCTATTGATAGTGTTAAAGATAAGATTGTTTTAGATAAAGGATTATATTCTTTAGATGGATATTGCCTATTAGATGACAGTGGTTCTTTAGTATTAGATGAAAATGATGTCTTTATTGAAAGAGATCCTGGTGTTAAAGATTTATATTTATTTATGTATGATAATGATTTTGAAGGATGCTTACAAGATTATTTTACTTTAACAGGATATCCTAATATGATACCTAGATATGCCTTAGGCACATGGTGGTATAAAAATAATAATTATAAAGAAAATGATATTAAAGAGTTAGTAGATAAATTTAATCATGATAATATTCCTATATCAATATTCATGCTAGGAGACTATTGGCATGATCAAAATAATGGTTATACTCCTTGTCTTGATTTAAGAAGTATAAGTAATTATTTAAGTCAATATAAAATTAAATTAGGAGTAACAATTAATCCTAAAAATGATATTAAAGAGGGTAGTAATGATTATAATTTAGTTAGTAATTATATTAATACTAAGAAGTTTAATTTTATACCTTTTAGTAATGATAAAATTGGTATGTATATAAGTTTATTTATAAATAATTTAGAAAATATGGGTGTAGACTTATTTAGTATAGATTATAATAACCCATTAGATAGAATAAATTTATGGAAGATAGATCATTATCATTATGGTAAGAGAGTAATTAGTAACCGAAGAGGCTTAGTACTTAGTCGTAATAGTGGTATAGCTCCTCATAGATATCCTATTATATGGAGTGGAAAAACATTAGTTAACTGGACTACTTTAAATCTACTTCCTCGATATAATCTTCAAGGATATAATATTGGGGTATCATATATTGCTCATCCAATCGGAGGTTACCGAAGTGGTATAGAAGAGGATGAATTATATTTAAGATATATGCAATTTGCCTGCTTTTCACCAATCTTTTTACTTGCTAGTGAGGGTGGAAAGTATTATAAAAGAGAACCATGGAAATGGAATCCTAGTATAGAAAGTCATATTAAATACTATATGGAATTGAGATATAAATTAATACCATATATATATAGCGAAGGCTATAACTATCATATAACAGGACATGGTATAGTAAAACCATTCTATTATGATTATCCTAAAATAATGGATGAGCCTAGTTATAAGAATCAATATTTCTTTGGTAGAGAGTTTTTTGTAGCTCCAATTACCGAAAGAAAAAACAGTGTTATAAACAGAGTAATGAAAAAAGTCTTTGTACCAGATGGCATATGGTTTGATTTCTTGCAAGGTAAAAAGTTTGTTGGAGGAAAATATTATAGTAACTTCTATCGTGATGAAGATTATCCTGTCTTTGTTAAAGCCGGATCTATTATCCCACAAAGTGTAAATATCAAAGAAGATATACCATCATCATTAGAATTACTAGTATATCCTTTAGGTGATGGTGAATACTTACTATATGAAGATGATGGATTTAGTAATAACTATGACAGAGGAATATATATGATAACCAAATTTAGCTATCATTATGAAGAAGACAATTATAAATTTAATATACATAGAGAAAGTGGTAAAAGTTTACTTGGTAAAAGAACTTATCTAATAAGATTTAAAAATATAAAGAACATAACTGAAGTAATTATAAATGATAAGATGATAAATTATACATGTTATTATGATAAAGATGATTTTATAGTTAAAATCGATAACTTAATAACAGGAAGAGATTTAGAAATAAATGTCAAAGGCAAAAATTCTTTAGTAAGTTCAGTTAGTTTAGTAAATGAAGAAATAAAAGAAATATTATATGATATTAATATAAATACTAGTTTAAAAGAAAAACTTGATGAAATACTATTTAGTGATCTTGAAGTTAGAAAAAAGAGAATAGCACTTAGAAAATTAAAGAGAAAGGGATTAGATAATAAATATATTAAAATATTTATTAATTTACTTGAATACATTCAAAAAATATAGTATAATACACAGGTATATGGAGGTAATAAGATGAAGGAAATACTAAATATATTATTGGAATACATAATTTCTTATGCTTTGGTCTTTCTTCTCTATTACTTCATTTTTATTAGAAAGAAAACAAAGTATAACAAGAATAAAGTACCAGTAGAATATTATTACTTAGTAAGTCTATATGGACTGAGACAAAAAGATATTGATTATAAAAAGTTTATGTATATATCTGGTTTAGTAAATACATTTATAATAGTTACTACTTATATAGTAGTATCTAAATTATTAAATAAATGGTTTATTCAATTACTTTGTGGTATAGTAATAATTATACTATTAATAATTATTTGCTACGGAATTTTAGGTAGATATTATCAAAAGAAACAAAACATAGAGAAGAGGAAATAAGATGTATAATTTTAAGAAGATAGAAAAAAAGTGGCAAGAATATTGGGATAATAATGAAAGCTTCAAGGCTATAACAGGTAGTGATAAAAAGCCTTATTATATATTAGTAGAATTCCCTTACCCATCTGGTAGTGGCCTTCATGTAGGTCATGTAAGAAGTTACACTGCTCAAGATGCACTTGCTAGAATGAAAAGAAGAGAAGGATATAATGTATTATATCCAATGGGATGGGATGCATTTGGTGCTCCAGCAGAACAATATGCTATCAAAAACCATATTCATCCCAAAGAAGCCGTAAAAGAGAATGTTAAAACATTCAAAGGACAAATGAAAAAACTTGGCTTTTCATTTGATTGGAGTAGGGAGTTTTCTACTACCGATCCAGAATATTATAAGTGGACACAATGGCAATTCTTACAGTTTTATAAACATGGAATGGCCTATAAAGCAACTATACCAGTAAATTGGTGTCCTAATTGTAAGACAGTATTATCTAATGAAGATGCTGCTGGTGGCGTTTGTGAAAGATGTGGTGAAACAGTAGTCCAAAAAGAAAAATCACAATGGATGCTTAAAATGAGTGAATATGCAGAAGATTTACTTACAGGACTTGATGATACCAATTTCAAAGAAAGAGTAAAACTAGGTCAAATAAATTGGATAGGTAAATCTACTGGTGTTGAACTTGATGTTAATATTGTAGGAGGAGGTTCTTTCTCTATATTTACAACATGTATTGAAACAGTATATGGTATAACATTCTTTGTAATAGCACCAGATGGTAAGCTAATTAAAGAATTAATGCCAAGAGTAGAAAATAAAGAAGAAGTTAATGCTTATATTGAAGAGACATCAAAGAAGTCTAGTATGGATCGTACAGAACTTAATAAAGGTAAAACAGGTGTTGAAATAAAAGGTGTTAAAGCAATCAATCCAATTAATGGTAAAGAAGTACCTATTTTCTTAGGAGACTTCGTATTAGGAGATTATGGCACAGGAGCCGTTATGGCAGTACCTAGTCATGACCAAAGAGATTTTGAATATGCTAAAGAACATAATCTAGAAATGATTGAAGTAATATCAGGAGGAGATACTACTACTAAGGCTTTTGAAAAAGGTGAGTACTTAGGTAAAGGCTGCAAACTTATTAATTCAGAAGAATTTACTGGTATGACAGTTGAAGAAGCTAAAGAAGCTATTACTAATAAACTTGAAAAAGAAGGTATTGCTAGAAGAGTAAATAATTATAAGATGAGAGATTGGATTTTCTCTAGACAAAGATTCTGGGGTGAACCAATACCTATGATTTATTGTGAAAAATGTGGCTGGCAACCTATGGATGAAAATGATTTGCCATTACTACTTCCTGATGTAGCAGAGTATGAACCTACTGATAATGGTGAATCACCCCTTGCTAAGATAGAAAGTTTTGTTAACACTACTTGTCCAAAATGTGGTGGACCTGCCAGAAGAGAAACAGATACTATGCCTAACTGGGCTGGCTCATCTTGGTATTTCTTAAGATTTATGGATCCACATAATGATAAAGAATTTGCTAGTATGGATGCTATGAAATATTGGAATAGAGTAGACTGGTACAATGGTGGTATGGAACATACAGCTAGACACCTATTATATGCTAGATTCTGGGTACAAATGTTATATAATTTTGGTTTAGTACCTAAAAAAGAAATGATTTGGACAAGGGTCAGTCATGGTATGGTACTAGGTGATAATAATGAAAAAATGAGTAAGAGTAAAGGTAATGTTATTAATCCTGATGATATCGTAAACGATTATGGAGCAGATACTTTAAGAGTATATGAAATGTTTATGGGAGATTATGAACAAGATGCGCCATGGAGTACCGATTCATTAAAAGGATGTAAGAGATTTATTGATAGAGTAATCAGATTAAAAGATAAAGTAGTAGAGGGTGAAGAATACTCTAAAGACTTAGAAGTATTAATTAATAAGAGTATTAAGAAAGTAGGATATGACTTAACACATATGGCTTATAATACAGCAGTTTCTACACTTATGATTTTAGTAAATGCTTATGATGAAAAAGAATCAATTACTAAAGGTGATTATAGAGCATTACTTGATTTACTAAATCCAATTGCTCCTCATATTACTGAAGAATTAAATGAAAGTTTAGGATACACACCAATCTGTGATAGAGCATGGCCTACATATGATGAAGATAAAACAATTGATAATGAAATAGATATAGCAGTTCAAGTTAATGGTAAAGTAAGAGATACTATTAGAATTAAGAAAGATTCTTCAAAAGAAGAGTTAGAAAAATTAGCTATGGATAGTGAAATTATCAAGAAGTGGTTAGAAGGTAAAGAAATAGTAAAAGTGATTTGTGTACCTAATAGAATAGTTAATATCGTGATAAGATAACCTTAATTGGTTATCTTATTCATTTTTAGTAATGATTTTAATAAAAAAATATACAAAAACTGCTTGAATAACATGGAAGATAATGCTATAATTATTTTGTTACTACTGCCCTGTAGCCAAGCGGTAAGGCATCAGACTCTGACTCTGACATGCGTTAG
>OGOJ01001298.1_pt1 | contig 19215 bp, 16 predicted proteins | sample 1552601 | NCBI WGS metagenome assembly OGOJ01 (sample SAMEA2580184, study PRJEB22360) | human gut metagenome | biome: human gut; feature: human-associated habitat; material: faeces | place: Denmark | collected 2008/2010
GAGCTATGACCTGGAGTACGGCAGCGCAACGATCGAGATGCACAAAGACTCCATCAAACCGGGCCAGAAGGTAGTCATCATCGACGACCTGATTGCAACCGGCGGTACCGTGGAGGCCTGTGCAAAAATGATCGAGCGCCTCGGCGGCGAAGTAACCAGAATCGTGTTCCTGATGGAGCTTGCCGGCTTAAAAGGACGCGAAAAACTGGCAAAATATGATGTAAAATCTGTCATCCGTTACGATGGCAAATAACGTATCCAACGAAACGCAGGGGTTAATCATGAGAGCGGAGGATACATATGGAAGAAGAGAAAAGAATCAGTGAAGAAGAATTAAAGAAGGATGGGGCGGCGGCAGAAGCCAGAATCCGCAAGACGGACGATTTTACAAGTCCGGAGGAATTATACGGGGAATTGATCGCTTCTGTGAAAAAATATCATCCATCGGACGATATTTCCCTGATCGAAAAAGCATACCGCGTGGCAGCGGATGCACATAAGGACCAGAAAAGAAAGAGCGGGGAACCGTACATCATCCATCCGCTCTGTGTGGCAATTATCCTGGCAGATCTGGAGCTCGACAAGGAGTCGATCGCGGCAGGCCTTCTGCACGACGTTGTCGAAGATACCGTCATGACCGAAGAAGAGCTGACCGAGGAGTTCGGCCCGGAGGTGTCCCTGATTGTAAGCGGTGTCACGAAGCTGGCACAGCTGAAATATTCTGCGGATAAGGTCGAGGAGCAGGCAGAAAACCTGAGAAAGATGTTCCTTGCGATGGCAAAGGATATCCGCGTTATTCTGGTAAAACTGGCGGACCGTCTGCACAACATGCGGACCGCACAGTACTGGTCGCCGGAGACGCAGAAGAAAAAAGCGCGTGAGACGATGGATATTTATGCCCCGATCGCACAGCGCCTCGGTATTTCCAAGATCAAGGTCGAACTCGATGACCTTTCTCTGAAATATCTGGAGCCGGATGCGTACTATGAACTGGTGCAGAAGGTCAGCATGAAGCGGGAGCAGCGGCAGGAATTTGTCGATGCGATCGTAAAAGAGGTGACCCGTCATATCCACCAGGCCGGCATTGAGGCAGATGTCAACGGACGAATCAAGCACTTTTTCAGCATCTACAAAAAGATGGTCAACCAGCATAAGACGCTGGATCAGATCTATGACCTCTTTGCGGTCCGCATCATCGTGGAATCCGTCAAAGACTGCTATGCAGCGCTCGGTGTCATCCATGAAATGTACACGCCGATCCCGGGCCGTTTCAAAGATTACATTGCGATGCCGAAGCCAAACCGTTACCAGTCCCTGCATACAACCCTGATCGGACCGAACGGACAGCCGTTTGAGATTCAGATCCGTACTTATGAGATGCACCGGATTGCAGAATACGGTATCGCTGCACACTGGAAATACAAAGAGGCCTCCGACGGCAAGAAACCGGGACCGGAGCAGGAAGAGGAAAAACTGACCTGGCTGCGCCAGATTCTGGAGTGGCAGCAGGACATGGCGGACAACCATGAGTTCATGAACCTCTTAAAGAGCGATCTCGACCTGTTTGCCGACAATGTTTACTGTTTCAGCCCGGCGGGCGATGTCAAAACGCTTCCGGTCGGCTCCTGTGCCATCGACTTTGCTTACTCCGTCCACAGTGCGGTCGGCAACAAGATGGTCGGAGCGAGGGTCAACGGAAAACTCGTGCCGATCGAGACGGAACTTCACAACGGAGACCGCGTCGAGATCATCACCTCGCAGAACTCCAAGGGACCGAGCCGCGACTGGCTGAAAATTGCGAAGAGTTCCCAGGCAAAGAGCCGCATCAACCAGTGGTTCCGCCAGCAGAACAAGACGGACAACATCGTCAAAGGCAAGGAAATGCTCACCAACTATGCAAAGCTGAAGGGCAAAAATCTTCCCGTCATTGATCACTTCCCGGGCAAGGGGCTCGGGGTAAAAGCCGATTCCCAGATTGTGGACGATCATGGGAAGGACCTGGTCTGTAGTTGCTGCCTCGATGTCAGGATGAAAAGAAACACGGTTTTCCATAAAGTAATTCATATACATTTCTCTAGTGCTGGTCCCTTCCGCAAGACCTACAAAGGGCAGATCCTGAAGCTCATGGATGCTGATAGGGGCAGTGGTCAGATCCTTATATTTGCTTCCGCATACAAGAATTTCCCGGTAACGCAGGAGACTTTTTTTCTGTAAAGGCTTGCGGATGGAGATCGGAGTGGTGACAATAGCGAAATCCACCGCATAATTTTTCAGTGCCTGTACTGCCTGAGGAGTAGAATGGTTAAAGAGGCGCAGGCGAACATGGGGATATTGCTCGCGGAACAGCTCCAGCTTTTCCAGAAGGATCAGACGCAGGGCATTTTCGCTGGCGCCGATGGAAACCAGACCATGCTCCAGCTCTCCGTTCTGGCGGATTTCCTCCTCGCCGATGGACAGCTGCTCAAAAGCCAGGGCAACGTGTTCATAAAGCTGGCGGCCTTCCGGTGTAAGTGCGATTCCTTTGTTGGAGCGGAGAAAGAGCGTACATTTCAGCTCCTGCTCCAGGTTGTTCATACAGCGGGTGATATTTGGCTGGTTGTTGTGAAGAGCTCTTGCTGCCTTGGTAAAGCTCTTATACTGGGCTACATAATAAAAGATCCGGTAGTAGTCGTAAGTGATCATGTATTGTCTCCATCCTGTGATATGATTTTAATATGTTTACGATATTAATAATACTTTTTACATTTGCTTCTGAGCAAACTATAATACACCCGAGGAAAAAAATCAATGACAGGAGTGATTTAGAGTGGTTTCAGGAGGCGGAAAGCTGCAAAATGCGGACCGGCAGATGTCAGAAGCTTTTATCACAAGTGTATTTCTGGCAATGTCCGGCGGATTTCAGGATGCCTACACATACTTTACAAGAGATGAGGTGTTTTCCAACGCCCAGACAGGCAACGTGGTTCTGATGAGCCATAATTTTATGACAGGACAGTGGGGAGACGGTTTAAGGTACCTGTTCCCTGTTTTAGCCTTTGCCATTGGTGTTGTAGCGGCGGAGCGAATCCAGAATACCTTTAAATATGCAAAAAAACTTCACTGGAGGCAGATGATCCTGCTGATCGAGATCCTGATCCTTTTTGCGGTGGGATTTATGCCGGGAGAATTGGATATGCTGGCAACCGTACTGGTATCCTTTTCCTGCGCCATGCAGGTACAGACCTTCCGGAAGGTGGGCGGTTATTCCTATGCAAGCACTATGTGCATCGGAAATTTACGAAGCGGCACGGCGGCGTTGTCCGTGTATTGTCGTGAAAAACGTCCGGAACAGCTGAAGCAGGCTCTTTATTATTTCGGAATAATTTTCTTTTTTGCCATTGGAGCCGGTGGCGGAGGAAATCTGTCCATGAGGCTGGGGATCCCGGCAATCTGGGTATCGGATGTTTTGCTTCTGATCAGCTTTATTCTGATGTTTTCCAGTAAACATAGAGATTAGAAAGGGTGAGGAATTGTGGAAAACAGCACATTATTCCCAAGAGAGGAAAAGGCGGAGCTTTTATTTGAAAAGATCCTGAAGGATCCGGAGGCGTGCAGACGGCTGACGGAGACCTTCTATGAATCCATGGATGCGGATACAGACATAGAATGCGGATATCTTCCTCCGGAAAAATTCGCCTATGCATTGCTGGACGCATATAAAAACCGTGATCTGACAGCTCTCCTTATGGCGATCTGCCAGAACAGTATGTTTGATCTTCTGCGAAATTCTTTTCTGGCACCGTTCAGGTTCAATGCAGATGGACAGGAGAATCCGGTATTTCTCACAGATGAAAAAGGAAATTTTCTGCGGGAAAAGGGAATCCATGTAAGTGACAGGGATTACGACCGATTTCGCAGGATATACAGGGAGAAACCTGGTGTAAAGATGTATCTGGCGTATGGCTACCGGAAGCGCCATGCCTATGATGAAGATACCATGGAAGTAGAAGAGTACAAAATGGGCGAACATATCGGTGTGCTGCTGGTGTATGAGCTTCCGGACAGCGTAAAGGAAAAAGAAACGGAGGCACAGGCCTATGCGGCTGTATGGGATATCATGATGGCAATTCAGAAGAAGCTTCCAAGAGCTTTTGTGTATTATGGGCAGGATTCTGTGGAGGATGGTGGAAAACGTTATGACGGACTGGGCGTTTTTCTCCCCATCCATAAATTTGCGGACCGCCTGGAAAAAATGATCGGGATCGCTGATGAGATCGTAATGAAATAGAATGTACAAAAAAGGACTGCTTTTGTATTGCTCCGGTTATCAGAAGGATAGCTGATGACCGGAAGCTACAGAAAGCAGTCCTTTTTGTATGCCCGTCAGGTGCAGTAGCGGAACATTTTGTCCGTAAGGATCCTGGCGAAAATAAGGCCCAGAGGAAGAGCAACGATGATCAGGATCGCAGCTGCAAACCAGGAGGCGGAAACATTCAGGGACATGATCCCCAGATTGTAGATCGCCCGGTAGAGATAAAGTCCGGGAACCATGATCACAATGGATGGTACGGTAATGGAAATCCTGGGATATCCCACTTTTGTTTTGAGGAGGGAGGCCAGAAGTCCGGCTGTCAGTGCTCCGAAAAAAGCCGCGGCAGCAGGGGGGAAACCGGCAAGATCAACAAGCTCCAGACGTAAAGTGTTGGACAGTGCGCCGATGAAGGCGGCAGCTGCGGCTAGACGGACAGGGCTGTTGAACATGACCGAAAAGCCGAATACCCCGCAGAAGCTTGCCAGAAGCCGGAACAGGATCCTCTGAGCTGCCGAAAGCTCCAAAGGCAGGAAATCCACAGGTTTCAGATGAAGAAGCAGTGCCATTAGCCAGGCAGAGACAGCAGCCACCATTACAACAATAATGGCGTAGGCCAGTCGTTCCAGTCCGGAACGCATATCCAGCTTGGCAAGGTCGATCCCGCTTGTGATAAACGGAAAGCCCGGAATGATAAACAGCATGGAACAGATGTATCCGGCCTCATGCTGGACGGAAATGTGGAACAGAAGCTCTGCCAGTTTCAGGAAGCCTGCATATACAAGACAGGCAGAGGAAACAGAAACTGCAATGCACATAAACAGAGTAAAATGATGCTTGCCAAGCTTGCAGCGGATGGCGTTTCCGATGCCTGCGCCTGCAAAAGCCAGGATCATTTCCAGCGGGCCACCGCCCAGAAGAAAAGTAAATGCACCACAGGCCAGTGCAGAAGCCAGTCCCAGGGCTGCAGGGGAATAAAGCCCGTGGATCCGCTCGATCTCATCTAACTGACTGTGCAGTGCTTCACCGCTCATATGGATACCCTCCGCAGGAAAATCACTGACAAAATGTTCCAGCCTGTTCAGTCTGGAAGTATTTACGCCGGTGGTAGTCAGACTAAGTGCATGGGAAAAACTGCTCTCACCGTCAAAGCAGGTGTAGCTTATAGACATCAGTCCGATATCTGCGGAACAGGTGATACCAAGTGCTTCTGACAATGTATTCATGGAACTCCGTACCCGCCAGGCACCGGTCCCACAGGAGAGAAGCATCATGCCTGTACGGCCGATCAGGGAAGCTTTTTCGGAAAGAGAAGCTTCGGTAATGGGCTGGCTGTTCCTGGTACTTACGTAGTTGTGCCAGGGGATTTCCATATGATTACGTTTGATCAGAATATCTGACATAGAAATCACTTCTTTCTATATATTAAAATCATATAGTTGCTATTATAAATATATATAATAACTATAATCAGATATATTGTAGCTATTATTCTGAAAAAGTCAAGCGTAGATGAAATAAAATCTGACAGTGCTAAAACGTCACTGTTAAAGATTTATCATTTTTTTGCGGAAAATGAATTTTTTTGGTTGCTTTTACGTACAATTTATGTATAATTGTGGATAGGGATGTTGGAATGACCAATTCCTATGGCAGGATGACAAAAACCTGCAGCAGTAGGTGGCTATCATAATTACTATTAAAGAAGAGAGGTAAATGTTAAGATGGCAAAAATCGATTTAACAAAGTATGGTATTACCGGAACAACTGAGATCGTGTACAATCCTTCCTACGAGACATTATTTGAGGAAGAGACCAAACCGGAGCTTGAGGGATTTGAGAAGGGTCAGGTCAGTGAGCTTGGTGCTGTCAATGTAATGACAGGTATCTACACAGGACGTTCCCCTAAAGACAAATATATCGTTATGGATGAGAACTCCAAGGACACAGTTTGGTGGACATCCGATGAGTACAAGAACGATAACCATCCGGCAACTCAGGAAGCATGGAATGCAGTTAAAGATCTTGCCAAGAAGGAGCTTTCCAACAAGAAACTTTTCGTAGTAGATGCATTCTGCGGAGCTAACAAAGACACACGTATGGCTATCCGTTTCATCGTTGAGGTTGCATGGCAGGCACACTTCGTAACAAACATGTTCATTCAGCCGACAGCTGAGGAGCTTGAGAACTTTGAGCCGGATTTCGTTGTTTACAACGCATCCAAGGCTAAAGTTGAGAACTACAAAGAATTAGGACTTAACTCTGAGACAGCTGTAATGTTCAACATTACAAGCCGTGAGCAGGTTATCGTTAATACATGGTACGGCGGAGAGATGAAGAAAGGTATGTTCTCCATGATGAACTACTATCTGCCGCTGAAGGGCATCGCTTCCATGCACTGCTCTGCAAACACAGACCTTAACGGAGAGAACACAGCAATCTTCTTCGGTCTTTCCGGAACAGGTAAGACAACACTTTCCACAGATCCTAAGCGTCTTCTGATCGGTGATGACGAGCATGGCTGGGATGACAACGGAGTATTCAACTTCGAGGGTGGATGCTACGCTAAGGTTATCAACCTTGACAAAGAGTCTGAGCCGGACATCTACAATGCGATCAAGAGAAACGCTCTTCTTGAGAACGTAACACTTGATGCTGAGGGCAAGATCGACTTCGCTGACAAGAGCGTAACAGAGAACACACGTGTTTCTTATCCGATCAACCACATCGAGAACATTGTTCGCCCTGTATCTTCTGCACCGGCAGCGAAAGAGGTTATCTTCCTGTCCGCAGATGCATTCGGCGTACTTCCTCCAGTATCTATCCTGACACCGGAGCAGACACAGTACTACTTCCTTTCCGGATTCACAGCTAAGCTTGCTGGTACAGAGCGTGGAATCACAGAGCCTACTCCTACATTCTCCGCATGCTTCGGACAGGCATTCCTTGAGCTTCATCCGACAAAATATGCTGAGGAGCTCGTTAAGAGAATGGAGAAGAGCGGTGCGAAAGCATACCTCGTTAACACAGGATGGAATGGAACTGGAAAACGTATCTCCATCAAAGATACTCGTGGTATCATCGATGCTATCCTTGACGGATCTATCCTTAAAGCTCCGACAAAGAAGATCCCATTCTTCAACTTCGAGGTTCCGACAGAGCTTCCGGGCGTAGATCCTGCAATCCTTGACCCACGTGACACATATGCAGATGCTGCAGAGTGGGAGACAAAGGCTAAAGATCTTGCTGCAAGATTCGTTAAGAACTTTGCTAAATATGAAGGAAATGCAGCTGGTAAAGCACTCGTTGCAGCCGGCCCGCAGGCATAATCAGTCATTCCAACTGAATACAGATCGTAGACTTAACCGGGAGCGGATTTATCCGCTCCCGGTTTTTTGACAAACAACTGAGGATCTATTATTTGATATAGAACTGTGCAGTGCGAAGCATGTTTCCAGACATGGAATAAACAAAAAGTTGAAGATATCTACCTGTAAAATAAAAAACTTTGGCTTGACTAACAAAGGGCATATGGTGTATCCTTTCTGAGAAGTTGAGCGGGAGACCCGTAAGACTGTAAAAATTCTCTTTGCACTGCATTACATTCGAACAGGATGCGAGATCAACAGTACAAACTGAGCAGGCGATGCTTTTCGGAATCGAAAATATTAATCCGAAGGCATGGGGCCGGGCCGCAGGAAGCGGCAGCGGATATGGATTTAAACGTAATTGCAAAGAACCTGCATTCACGGAATATGAGGTGAAGCAGAATGTGACTTTGCTTTCAGACATATCTGCGGGACAGTGTATGTTTCGCAGGTATGTCTTTTTTACTGCAAAAATATGGATGGTACAGATGTTAGAAGCTGAGATATCCATATATATAAAAGAAAGAACACCGGCGGAAAATCGCACTGCAGCGAGTAGTGAAGAAACCGTCGGTTTTTTCACGGAAAATGTTGTGCCATAAGAAGAACCTGATCATATATTTAAAAGGAGGTCCTGTTTATGGAACACACAGAAAACAAAACAATTATACATGATACAGAAAAAACAGCTTCATGGGAACAGCAGACAGCAATGAAGGTATCCGGGATCAGTATTCTGGTAAACCTTTTATTATCTGTATTTAAACTGATCGCAGGTATTGTGGCACATTCAGGAGCGATGATCTCGGATGCCATTCATTCTGCATCAGATGTGGGAAGCACCTTCATCGTAATTATCGGTGTCCGTCTTTCTACAAAGAAATCGGACAAAGAGCACCAGTACGGACATGAAAGAATGGAGTGTGTTTCTTCCATTGTCCTTGCAGGAATGCTGCTTGTCACTGGTCTCGGGATCGGAATTACCGGTGCCCGTGATATCGTAAAAAGCACATCCGGTGGAACCATTGCCATTCCGGGAACACTTGCACTGATTGCAGCAGTGGTATCCATTGTGGTAAAAGAGTGGATGTTCTGGTATACAAGAGGTGCCGCAAAGAAGATCAATTCAGGAGCCCTGATGGCAGATGCATGGCACCATCGTTCAGATGCACTTTCCTCTATCGGAGCGTTTGTCGGCATCTTCGGTGCAAGACTGGGATACCCGATCCTGGACCCGATCGCCAGTATCGTGATCTGCGTTATGATCGCCAAGGCATCAATCGACATTTTCAGGGATGCCATTGACAAGATGGTAGATCATTCCTGTGATGCAAAAACTGAGGAATTCATGAAGAGAGAGATCCTCAAGGTACCGGGCGTCAGAAGAGTAGACCTTCTTAAAACCCGTCTTTTCGGATCCAAGATGTATGTGGATATCGAGATCGCAGCAGATGGAAATATTTCCCTTTTTGATGCACATGATATTGCGGAAAATGTACATTATACGATCGAGAATAAATTCAAAGATGTAAAGCACTGTATGGTGCATGTAAATCCGATCAACGGATAAAAAAAAGCTGCCGGAGCAACTGTGATCGTCATCCGGTGGCTTGCTTTTTTGTATAGAGAAACACCCGGTAGGGGAGCTACCGGGTGTTTCGAGGGGAGTATAAATAATTAAATAAGGGGTTATGTAAAAAAAAATTTTTGAAGGGTAAATTCTTTTTACAAGAATGATTATAATATAAAATGGAAAAAAAAGCAATATGATTTTGGCGAATAATCTCCAAACTTTTTGGGATACTATTTCCTGTAATAAAAAGCGGCAGAAAGCTTCGGAAAGCCGTAAAATCAACTTCATCAGGAGGTAATTCAAATGGCGAAAAATTACGAAACAGACAGAAATGAGTCTAATTATGCAGGAAAAAATCACGGGGAAAGTGCTTCCAGAAACTGCGGAAAAAACAGCTCTAAGAACAGTTCGGGAAATTCTTCCAGAAACAGTTCCAAAAGCAGCTACGGAAACAAAATTTCCGATGAATATGATTCTGAGAAGGACAGAGGCTCTGACAGATATTAAAGGATAAGAAAAGCGGGAAAAGTCAGAGATGGCTTTTCCCGCTTAAATACATATAAGGGAACATTCACCCGGAAGCTTCCATATAATATACCAAAAAGAGGAGATTTTTTCCATGTTTCAGATCGAAACTATCTCTGCAAAAATGCTGGATTATTATGTGGAGCGCAGCGACGCTGTTATCATAGATCTCCGGGATCCTGCCGCCTACAGAAGGGGACATGTCCGGAACGCGGTAAATATCCCATACAGAGAGCTGGAGGAATATCTTGAGAAAAAACAGGATCAGAAATATCGTTTTCCCAAAGATAAGCTGCTGATATTTTATTGCGACCGCGGCGGCGCCAGCATGCAGGCTGCCCGGAGCCTGGCAAGACAGGGCTGTCGTACCAGGTCCGTGATCGGTGGATTTGCAGCCTACAGAGGGAGAAATCTTGTGCGCGGATAAAAAAAAGCGGACGATATCAAAATAGATTGCGAATGCATATCTGTAACAAATCTTGTATTTTAAAGGAAATCATGATAATGTAAAGAACAGAGATAAAAACCAACACAAATTACAAGGAGAAAAGCTTATGAAATATATGTTTGCGTCCGATGTACATGGTTCGGCATATTATTGCCGGAAAATGCTGAAAGCATATGACAAGGAGAAGGCGGAGAGACTGGTACTTCTGGGAGATCTGCTTTATCATGGACCGAGAAATGATCTTCCGAAGGAATACGCACCAAAGGAAGTCATCCGCCTTTTAAATGAGAGAAAAAACCAGATCTATGCAGTACGCGGAAACTGTGAGGCAGAGGTGGATCAGATGGTCCTGGACTTCCCGGTTATGGCAGATTACTGTATCCTTGCCATCGAAGGAAAAACGATGTACGCCACACACGGTCATATCTATAATAAGGATAATCTTCCGCCGATGATGGACGGAGACATTCTGATCCACGGCCATACACATGTGCTGAAGGCAGAAAATATGGGGAATTATATCCTTCTGAACCCAGGTTCCGTATCCATTCCAAAGGAAGGTAACCCGCCGACCTATGCAATCCTTGAGAACGGAATTTTTACCATTAAAGATTTTGAAGGAAATACAGTACGGGAGATCACTTTATGAATCTGTGGGAATTAACGGCGCCCTGTCATTTTGGAACAGAGGCGGTGCTGAAGCGTGAAATACTGGATCTTGGCTATGAAGTGACCAGGGTGGAAGACGGAAGAGTAACCTTTGAGGCTGATGCCCAGGGTGTGGCAGACGCCAATCTGTTCCTTCGTACCACAGAACGTGTGCTTCTGAAAGTAGGCGAAGTAAAGGCCGAGACTTTTGATGAGCTTTTTGAAAAGACCAAGGCTCTCCCATGGGAGAATTACATACCGAAAAACGGTAAATTCTGGGTAGCCAAGGCAAACTCCATCAAAAGTAAGCTTTTTAGTCCATCTGATATCCAGTCCATTATGAAAAAAGCCATTGTAGAGCGTCTCAAAGGCATCTACGGGATTTCCTGGTTTCCGGAAGATGGTCCGGAATTTCCTATCCGTGTGGCCTTTATGAAAGATGTAGCTCTGATCGGAATCGACACTTCAGGAGTATCCCTCCATAAGAGAGGGTATCGCCAGATGACTGTCAAGGCACCTATCACCGAGACGCTTGCCAGTGCTCTTTTGATGCTCACTCCCTGGAAAAAGGACCGTATTCTTGTCGATCCGTTCTGCGGAAGCGGCACCTTTCCTATTGAGGCGGCAATGATGGCAGCGGATATGGCGCCGGGACTGAACCGTCATTTTCTGGCCGAGAGCTGGGAGCATCTGATCCCGAAGGAATGCTGGGAGGATGCAAGAGAAGAAGCCAGAGAACGTGTAAATCTTGATATTGAAACCGATATCCAGGGCTTTGATATCGATGCAGCTGCCATCAAGGCAGCACGCGCCAACGCAAAAATGGCAGGAGTGGACAGACTGATCCATTTCCAGCAGCGCTCGGTCAGTGAACTCCGCCATTCCAAACCCTTTGGTTTTATCGTGACAAATCCGCCATATGGTGAGCGGATCGAAGAAAAATCCAATCTCCCTGCACTGTACCGTGAGATCGGTGAAAGCTATAAGGGGTTGGATCGCTGGTCCATGTATCTGATCACTGCCTATGACAAGGCTGAGAATGACATCGGCCGAAAGGCAGATAAAAACCGTAAGATCTATAACGGAATGATGAAAACCTACTATTACCAGTTTCTTGGACCACGTCCGCCGAAGAAAGGAAGTATTAAAGAATGAAAAAGATCATTTTTGCTACCGGAAATGAGGATAAAATGAAGGAGATCCGAAGGATACTTGCGGATCCTTCTCTGGAGATCCTTTCCCTGAAGGATGCCGGGATCCATGCGGATATTGATGAAAATGGAAAAAGCTTTGAAGAAAATGCCATGATCAAGGCAGAAGCAATCAGTAAAATGACCGGCGAGATCGTTCTGGCAGATGATTCCGGTCTGGAGATCGACTATCTGAACAAAGAGCCGGGAATCTATTCCGCACGCTATATGGGTGAGGATACTTCTTATCATATTAAAAACGCAAACCTGATCCAGCGTCTGGAAGATGTACCCGATGAGAAACGTACTGCACGTTTTGTATGTGCTATTGCGGCAGTTTTCCCGGATGGCAGAAGAAAGACAGTCCGTGCTGCCATGGAAGGCCGCATCGGCTACGAGGAAAAAGGGGAGAATGGCTTTGGCTATGACCCGATCTTTTATCTTCCGGAATATGGCTGTACTTCCGCAGAGCTTTCCATGGAAGAAAAGAACAGGATCAGCCATCGTGGAAAAGCTCTTTGCCTTATAAAGGAAGAGCTTGTATGAAGGTGCTGATCGTAAGCGATACTCACGGAAGAGATGAAAACCTGGAGATCGCGATAAATCGGGAGGCTCCTTTTGACATGCTGGTACATTGCGGAGATGTGGAAGGCAGAGAATTTTATATCGAAGCCCTTGCAGAATGTCCCTGCAGTATTGTGTCCGGAAATAATGATTTTTTCTCGGATCTTCCGAGAGAAGATGTGATCGAGGTCGAGGGAAATAAGATCCTGGTAACTCACGGTCATTACTACGGTGTATCCATGGCCTTTGATCAGCTGGCAGAAGCTGCCCGCTCAAGGGGATGCAATGCAGCTTTTTTCGGACATATCCACGTACCGGTTGTTGAAAAGGAAGCAGGTGTGCTTCTGGTAAATCCCGGAAGTCTGGCTTATCCCAGACAACGGGGACGCCGTCCAAGCTATGCAGTAATGGAGACAGATGGAAAGGGCGAAATGCACGTAGAGATTCGTTACCTCTGATTCCGGCAGAAAAAACAAATAAACTGTCATAATTGATAAAATTTGTGCCAATATTCAGCATATATTAGTCAAAAACGATTGCGAAAGTCAGCTATGTGCTATATAATGAACAAGTAGTTGTTTTCTAGTAATATAGAGCATTCTTTAGGGTACTGACCATGAAGGGGTCTCGTTCCTGAGAATGCAGCAGAGCGGAATGAGAAGGTCCGCTTTGCATAAATGAAGGGGGAAAATACAGATGACTGCGGTTATTATAGGGAGTATCGGCTTTTTATGCTGCTTCCTGTATGATCATAACAGTATCCGACTGAAAAAAAGCTTTCTCCACCCGTTTTTTAGCATAGGATGTTTCCTGATCGCAGTGTCAACAGGTCTGGTGATCCGGAGCTGCTGGCCGCGGCGGGGAAGTTCTTTTTTTATTTCTGCTGTTTTTCTGACAGCAGCGATCCTGTTTCTGGGACTGTTGATCTATACATTGTTTTTTGCGCTGCCCTTTGATGAGACATATGTCAAAGAAAATCATGAAAGGCTGGCCTATACAGAGGGTGTTTATGCACTCTGCCGACATCCTGGCGTTCTGTGGTTCGCCGGATTTTATTTTTGCCTGGCCGGATTTCTGGGATCCGGGAAGGCAATGGGGGCTTTTGGGGTCCTTATCGTGTGGAACATATTGTACATTTTTTACCAGGACAGGATCGTGTTTCCGGAAACATTCAGTAATTACGGAGCGTATCAGCAGACAACTCCCTTTCTGATCCCAGACCGAAACAGTACAGCTGCCTGCATGAAAACATGGCGAAAAGGGGGGAAAAGGCGGTGAGTCTTGGCGAAAAGCTTCGAAAACAGCAGTATGATGCTATCTGGAAAGAATATTGCGGATTTCTTGATCTGACAATGCAGGATTACATGAAGATCCAGAATCGCCTGATGGAAGAGCAGATCCAGCTCTGGTCAGACTGTGAACTGGGCAAAAGCATTCTGAAGGGCAGGAGACCATCCGGGATCGACGAGTTCCGTCGGCTGGTACCTCTTACCACTTATGAGGATTATGCCGACATGCTTTTGAAGAAGAGAAGCGAAACACTTCCGGGTAATCCGATCATCTGGATACAGACGACCTGGGAAGGCGGGCGCCATCCGATAAAAGTAGCACCATACACAAGAAGTATGCTGGATACCTACAGGAACAATGTAGTTGCCTGCCTCATATTGGCTACAAGCCACGAAAAGGGCAAATTTGATGTGGAGGAAACGGACAAGATCCTTTACGGACTGGCACCGCTGCCTTTTGCTACCGGTCTTTTTCCACTGGCGCTGAAAGAGGATATCGACATCCGTTTTCTTCCGGAAGTGGAAGATGCGGTAAATATGAGCTTTGGTGAGCGGAACAAAGAGGGATTCAAGATGGCCATGAAACAGGACGTGGAATTTTTCTTCGGACTTGGAAGTGTGGCCTATGCAGTAAGCCAGAGCCTCACTGGAAGCGTATCATCAGGAAAGAGCAAAACATCCTTTTCGGAACTTCTGCAGTATAAACCAAAGATGCTGAAAAGGATCCTGAATGCCAAAAAGATCTGTAAGAAGGAGAAACGGGAGCTTCTTCCGAAAGATCTTTTTCACCTGAAGGGATTTATGGTGGCAGGAACTGACAACCAGTGCTATAAGGATGATCTGGAGGAAATGTGGGGAGTTCGGCCCATGGAACTTTTTGCGGGAACGGAACCTTCCATTATAGGAACCGAGACCTGGACCAGGAACGGAATGTACTTTTTCCCGGATACCTGCTTTTATGAATTTATCACCGAAAAAGATATGCTCCATAATTATGAGGATCCCACGTTCACTCCTCCGACTTATCTTATGGATGAGGTTGTCCCCGGGGAGAAATATGAGCTTGTGATCACTGTGCTGAAAGGCGGAGCCTTTGCCAGGTATCGTGTGGGAGATATGTATCGGTGCGTGGGGCTTACCAACCAGGAGGACCGGACACAGATCCCAAGATTTGAGTACGTAGACCGGGTTCCATGGATCATTGATATTGCAGGGTTTACCAGAATTTCAGAGAATGGTATCAAAAGTGTGATCCAGCTGTCCGGGCAGCCGGTTACGGATTGGATCGCAGTGAAAGAATATAATGAGAAAAAACGCCCATATCTGCATCTTTATATAGAAGTAAAAAAAGAAGCGCTGATGTATCAGGCTATGAGTACGGATATTCTGAAAGAGCTTCTGACTACGTATTTCAAATATATCGATCAGGATTACCGGGATCTGAAGAAGATCCTGGGAATGGATCCCCTTGTGGTGACCATCCTGCGCTGTGGTACCTTTCATCTGTATGAGTCCAGAAACGGACGGAAACCACGGCATATGAGCACTCCTTATTATGAGGTGGCGGAACTTTTGAGACTGCAGGATGAGATTGGATCCGGGAATATGAGGAAGTAACTATGGAAAGCTATGTATCATTTTCAATCATTTCAGTTTTTTTCTATACATTTATGATACTGACTCTTCTGGCTGGTAAGCGCAGCCGGATCATCAACAGTTTCATGTGTGTGCTGGGAGGAATGCTCTGCTGGACGCTGGGCTCTTTTCTGATGCGTATGGAGGCAGGACCCTCTTACATCCTGTGGTATTATGTGTCTCTGGCCGGAATCCTGTTTCTGCCATATTTTTACTATGTGTTCATCAGTGAATTCATGGGAGTGCGTATGGGCAGAAAAAGCAAGATCCCATTGTTTTTGATGATGCTGCTTTTTGCGATCAATATCCCGGGCGGGATCATCCTGCGCTGGCCGGATCTGATCCGTAAAAACGGTGGTGCGCATTTTGTTTATAAGATCACACCCTGGTTCCTTCTGTTCTTTGTGGTGGCAGGGATCACCATTATCCAGATCTTTATCACCATGTACCGCGGATGCCGGAGACATCCCGGATACCGCAAACAGATCGAACCGATCCTTGTGGGGATACTGATCATTTTTGTGGGAAACCTTGCGCTGGCAGTGCCGGCATTTTCCGGATTCCCCATCGATATTGTCAGCGGCCTGATCAATGCTGTCCTGATGCTTTATGCACTGACCAGAAGACGGCTGTTCCAGATGCGCCGTCTTGCGTCAGATGGGGTTTGCTTTGGTGTGGGCGTGGTCCTGACGGTAGTACTGTTTATCAATCTTTCACCGTACCTGATGAGCTATATCCGAATGCTGCTCCCTGCAGCCAGTGAGTATCATGTGCTGATCTTTTCTTTTGTTTTTCTCATATCTGCATGGCTGGTCACCGTGCTGTGGAAATGTCTGATGAACAATGTTTTTATCAAAAAAGAGATCCAGCAGTCTCAGGAGCTGAAAGATTTCAGCCAGTCGGTTTACAGGACACTCCGGGTAGGAGAGATCCTGCGCAATACGGTAAATGTGCTGAAGGAAACTACCAATGCAGGACGGATCTATATTTGTCTGAAGGACAAAAAATCAGGGGAATATCAGGCAGTTTACAGTGACCGTCCATTAAATGATTTGACCTTTTCACTGAAAGCAGATAATCCGGTGGTCACCTGGCTTACCAGAAATGAGGACTGTGTGGTGATCCGGGATTTTCGTTCCTCCACAGCCTACAAATCCATGTGGGAGTCGGAAAAACATATGTTTTCGGAGCTGGGTATTGAATACTGTGCTGGTCTTCGCCAGAATGATGATCTGGCCGGGATCATTGCGATTTCCGGTGACGGACACAGAAATCTGAACCATAATGATCTGGCCATGCTGTCTTCGGTCAGTTCGGTAGCTTCCATTGCCATCAAAAATGCCAGACTTTATGAGGCGGCATGGACAGAGGCAAGGACCGATGAACTGACAGGCCTTCTGAACCGGAAATATTTTTATGAGATCCTGGATGAGGAATACGAAAAAAATAAAGATGGTTCGCTTGCACTGATCCTGTTCAATATTGATGATTTCAAGCTGTACAATCAGCTGTACGGAAATCAGCAGGGAGATGTTGCACTTCGAAAGGTGGCAGATATCATCCAGGCAAGTGTGGGAGAACAGGGATATGTGGCACGTCACAGTGCCAAGGAATTTGCGGTCCTGATGCCAAATTACGATATTTTTTCCGCCAGAAATCTGGCAGAATCCATACAGAAGCAGATCCTGCATATGCGCAACGATTCTGCAGACTACAAGCTGAAGATCCTTACGGTAAGCGTGGGAATCAGTGCGGCGCCTTATGCGGCACGCTCAGCAAAGGAGCTCCTGGATAATGCGGACCTGGCAGTATATCATGTAAAGCGCAGCGGTAAAAATGGCATCGAGATTTTTGACACCATGCTGAAGGAAAGCCTGGATGAAGAAAATGCGGGTAAGAAATCCGATCATGAACATATTTATCAGTCCTATGAATCCACGATCTATGCGCTGACTGCAGCCATTGATACCAAAGATCATTATACCTTCGGACATTCCAACAATGTGGCTTATTACGCAACAAGTCTTGCGAAGGCGCTGAACTATACAACGGAAATGGTGGAGATCATCCGTCAGGCGGCGCTTCTTCATGATGTTGGAAAGATCGGGATCCCGGAGCATATCCTGAATAAAGAAGGCAAGCTTACGGATGAAGAGTATGAGATCATGAAAGGTCATGTGGAAGCGTCCATCGGGATCATCCGTCACCTTCCGTCGCTGGATTATGTTATCCCTGCGGTTATCGGTCATCACGAACGTTATGACGGAAACGGCTATCCAAGGAGGATCGCGGGAGAAGATATCCCGGCATCTGCAAGGATCCTCTGCATCGCAGATTCCTTTGATGCCATGACATCCAAACGTTGTTATAAAGAACTGATGCCAGTGGAAAAAGCTCTTCGGATCATAAGAGAAGAGGAAGGAAAACAGTTCGATCCGGATATGGCGGAGGTATTTATCCACATATTTCGGGAAGGAAAGATCCATCTGGCAGAACCGGCGGAGCTGAAACGGGAAGAAAAAGCATAAAGAATATTAAGATTACGGGTCTGACAAGCTATGTCAGACCCGTTTTTGTGAAGAATATGAAGAAAGCTTTATTTATCATCTCCGGTAAGGCGAAGTACATCCCGGATCTCATCCACATTCATATCCAGGATCACGGCAAGCTCATCAATGGTGAATTTGGTGGCGTCATCATCGTCTGTGAGTTCTTTAACCGCAGCCTCCAGGTTTTCTACCTTGGATACCAGATAGTCGTCACGGAATTTCTGCTGTGTCTGTTCCTCAATGGCGTGAAGGATCCCGCTGCGGATACGGCCACGCATCCAGGTATCGTTTTTCTCCTGTGTGTCTGTTTCTTTGAGAGACGCCAGAAGGGCCAGATTTGCCTCCTGAATGAGATCAGCCAGGTGGATTTCCTCACAGTTCAGTTCAGCGGCCATCTGGGCTGCCTGAGCCATGTAGAACTGCGTCAGTGCACCTTCGGCAGCAGTGTCTCCCTTTGCAAAGGCCTGAAAGAGGGAAGCAAGATCATCCGGATCAAGTCCCTCCGGGGAAAAGCTTTCCATATAGTCACTGAGATAAGCCTGTTCCTCGGCAGTAAGAGCAGCACGGGTACCCGGAAGCTCTTCCTTGTCGCTGGATTCGGATGAAACAGCATCTGCTCTGGTAGCGCCGGTGCCTTCATCGGCGCCTTCGATGGTGATCCCTTTTAATTTGAGATACTGCAGGATCTTTACAAGCTGTGAAGTGCTCAGATCCGATTCATCGAAATGGTCACGGATCTGCTGCTGGGAGAGCTGCTTATTGTTTTCCTCAGCGATGGCACAGATGTCATTAAGCTTCTGCTGAAATAATTTTATATCCATGTAAAAACATCTCCTTATTATTTGCTTTTTTTCTTGACTTTAATTATGGTTTCATGATACCATAAGCCAGTCGCAAATGACAAGAAAACCTTTAAATAGGCGGAAAAAACGTGAAAAAAAGTTTTTTTAAAAAAATTCAAAAAAGGTGTTGACATTTGTAGATTGCTATAATATAATATCACTTGTCGTCAGGCAGGAAACGAAAGCGAAACACAAACGAAGACGACAACAACTTAATAAAAACCATAAGTAAATGGTACATCGGGGTGTGGCTCAGCTTGGCTAGAGCGCCTGGTTTGGGACCAGGAGGCCGCAGG